>Ga0307406_10000528_pt1 | contig 21974 bp, 13 predicted proteins | sample 322Cmetagenome_3_FD_203706 | JGI IMG/M metagenome (GOLD analysis project Ga0307406, IMG submission 203706) | Maize rhizosphere microbial communities from greenhouse at UC Davis, California, United States - 322HYB-C-2 | ecosystem: Host-associated > Plants > Roots > Rhizosphere > Soil | place...
GATGAGGTCGGTGGCGGCATCGTTCTCCGTCACGGTGGCAATGACACCATTCGGGCCAGTGGAGTTGGCGGCACCGATGGCGACGTCGGTCCAACTGCCGAGGCTGGTGCCGTATTGCACGGCTTGGGTGGTCACGCTGGACTCCGCGTCATCGCGACGATGGAAGGTAAGCGTGAGGTAGTTTGCGTCGAGGCTACCTGCCGGCAAGATGGAGGGGTCATTGGCCAGTGGGTTGCCATCGAGGTAGAACTCGGTGAGGTTCGGAATACCGTCCTTGTCCGGATCATCGGCGAGGCCGTTCTCCTTGCCGGGAGTGCCATCCAGGCCCTTGGAAGCTGCCCACGAATCGTAAGCACCGCCGACGACAAGGCTGCCGCTGCCGGCAAAGTAAGCGCCGTAGGTGGGGTGGGTGGCGTTGTAAGTGCCGGAGCCGACACTGGTACCGCCGAGGACGAGGGCACCGATGGTGTCAGACGTGGCGGCAGTGAGTTCCAAGACCGCTCCACTGTTGATGGTGACCGTCGAGGCATCCGCGATCGCCGAGTTGGCAAGGACGAGCTTGCCTTGGGCGATGGTGGTATTGCCGGTGTAGGTCTGGACGGCGGTCAGTGTCTGGGTGCCCGTGCCGGTCTTGGTCAGAGCCAACGGGGTGGCACCGCCGTCGCGGAGCACGCCGGCGTAGCTGCTGTCAGCATTGCCGGAACCCACCGTGAGCGTCACGGGAGTGGTGGCGTGGTAGTTGCCAATGGCACCACCGGCTCCGGCCAGGCTGGAGAAGCTCAGGTTGTGTCCATTCAGCTTGAGGATCGCATTGTCCACCACCAGCGGGCCGGTGCTGAAGGCCTGATCGCTACCAGCGGTGACCGAGGCCGAAGGACGGCCGTTGATCTTGGTGGAAGCGTAGGTGTTCTGACCCGGCACGATAGGCGCGACGATCAAGTTGCCGTTTTCCGCCACGGGGTCGCCGGAGTAGAACTCACACTGATAGGCACCGGTGATCGGACCCGTGATGGTGAAGTTCGTGTTCCGCTGGGCCATGATGCCGGAGTCCGCGGTGAGCGTGACCGCACCCGCCCATGTGGCGGTGCGATCAGCCGCGAGACGGAGCGCGCATGGATAGCCACCTTCACCCCAACCGGTGCCGGCGATTTCGATCGGCGTGGTGTAGGGTTCGGCGCTGGCGAAGGCCAAGAATTGGGCTCCGGAAAGGATCTGAACCTTCGAAGCGCCCCCGGTGGCGGATTTGCCGTCGAGCGCCTCCACACGGCCGTTCTCAACGCGCAGAACGCCGGTATATTCGGGCGGCAAGGCCAAGGTTCCCCATCCCGCAGAGCCGTTGGCTCCTTGGGCGGAGTTCAAAACGATGTCTCCCGAGCCGATGATTGAATTGGCAGGAAGGGCCGCGGCGGTGGCTTGTTGCAGCTTGAGGGTCGTCCCTGCAGCAAGCTGATAGAGCATGCCGCCGATGGCGCCGTTCGTGGATCCATCTCCAAATTGCAGGGTTCCTGCATTCACTTGGAAGGTCCCGGTCGAGGTGTTGGAGGCATTGGTCAGGATCTGGGTGCCGTTGCCATCCTTGATGAACGTCCCCAAGTTGTCGCCGCTGAGTCCTCCAGAGTGGGTGGCCGTTCCGGCCGGATGGAAGATGACGGTGGCGTAGTTTACCAGGGTGCTGGCGATGCTACCGTTCACCGTTCCATTGCCGAGCTGCAGCGTGCCGCCATTGACGGTAGTGCTGCCGGTATAGGTGTTGGCATTGAGGATGGTGACGGAGCCGTTGCTAGACTTGGTGACTCCGCCGGTGCCAGCGATCGAGCCGGTGCCGCTCAGGGTGTAGGCCTTGGTATCGTTTTCAAAGCTCACGCCCTGCGGCGTGACCGTCGTGTTCAGCGTGACGTTGGTGCTGCCGGTGGCGGCGTCGTTGAAGACGACGAGGTCGCCGTTGAGGTATTTCTCTGGCGTTGCGCCGATGCGCCAGTTGACGGTGCTATTGATATCCCAGACGGCGTTGGTATTGCCTCGCCAGGTGAGCGGATTAAAGCCGCTGACATTGAGCTCGATCACCGAGTTCGCGGGATTGTCTTGCAAGGTGGCGATCACGCCGCGTGGCAGGGTGCCGGTCTGGAGTTGGAAGGAGGCAAATCCGCTGCCCCCAAGACCGCCGAGCGGATAGTAAATCAGCGGCCAGACGCCTTGACTGAAGGTGCCGTCCACTTGGACTTGCACGGTGCCACCGGTGGTCAGGGTGGTGTTGACTTGCACCGGAGCGGAATTAGCGGTCGGTGCGAAGTTGTGGATCGAGAGCGCGGCGTTGTTCAACGAGAGGATGTTCGAAACCAGCGAGCCGGTGACCGAGACAGGGCCGTTGAAGGTATTAATGCCGGACAAGGTCAGCTTGCCCGTGCCGAGCTTGGTCAAGCCGCCCGTTCCGTTGGAAGCCAGATCTCCCTCGGTCAGCGTGTAGGCGAATGGCGTGGCTGCGGTTCCCGCTCCACCACCGGCGAAAGTGAAGGTCACGGTGTCGCCGGCGAGGAAGCCTTGGCCAGGTGAGGTGAGCGTGACCCCGGTGACTTGACCGCTGGCGATATTGGCGACGGCCGTCGCGCCGGTGCCGGTTCCAGAGGTGCTTACCGTTACGACCGGTGCACCAATGTATCCGTCGCCCGCAGCCACAGGGAGATTCAGGACGCCGCCGGCCGGATAGATGCCGTTGCCGGTGGTGGTCACCAGGTTGGCATTGATGGTGGCATCGAGCGCCTGGGTATCCACTTTCAGGCCGCCGTTGTAGACGTTGGCAGAAAGGCCGTTCGCATTGGAAATCAGGTTCAGGTTGTTCACGCTCGGGCGCAAGGTGCCGCCGTTGAGATTCACCGTCGCAAGGCTGCCCGCGGTGGTGCCGTTGCGATTGATCGATCCACCAAGGGTCAATGTGCCGCTGTTAAGGTTGACCGTGGCGCTCGCCGCGCTGGCCGTGCTCAGAAGGACAACGCCGGTGCCGTTGGCACTGGTCATGGTCGCGTCACCACCGGCTTGCGTGCCGATATTAAGTGTGCCGGAAGCGTTCTGCCGGTCGCCGAGCAGTGCGCGGTAGCCACTGTTCACTGTAAGACTGCCACCGGTCAGGGTTACGACGCCTTTGCTGGCTGCCGCGGCACCGGTGGAAGCACCGATGGCGAGCCAGCGGCCGATGTTGGCGGTGCCACCGGTTTGGGTGAAAACGCCGAGACCGCCGTTGCCGATACGGGCACCGCCATTGACGGTGGTGGTGAAGGCGCCGCCGGTGAGAAGATAGGAGCCATAGCTGGTGGCGGTAGCTCCGGTATTGGTGCCGAATTCCAGATAGGAGCCGTTTCTCGCGAAGGTCACGTTGCCGTTGGTCTGGGTAACGGCGGCGGCACCGGTGTCGCCTGCGCCATCGTTGCCGCCGATGCGGGTGTTTCCGGCGGTAGTGCCGTAGGTGAAGTTGCCAGAGCTGTTGAAATTCACAGCGGTGCGGCCCGTGGCTCCGCCGATCAGGATGGCGTTGGTGGTGGCGGTGCTGGCGGAGCTTCCGGAGAAGGTCACCGACTTGTTCGTGAAGGTGAGGGCATTATTGTAAGTCTGCGGACCTGTTAGAGTCAGTGCGCCGGTGCCATTGATGTTGAGGCCTGCCGTGCCGGTAAGAGTCGAGGCAATCGATGCGTCGGAGTTCACCGCGATCGTTGGCGTGGTGCCTCCCAGTGTGACGGTGCCGCCGGTCAGCGAATAGTTGCCGGAACCGGGAGCGCCGAAGGTGATCTTGTTGGCGTTGACGGTGCCGACAGTGACATCGCCAGCGGCCCCGCTGCCGGCGCCGAAGATGATTTCGTCTGCTGTGGTATTGGGCCACACGACGTTGGTTGTGCCATTCCAGAAGCTGGTATTGCCGAGGTCGGCATTCCAACCGGCACCTGCACCATCTTGGGCACTGGTGGTGATAAGATCGGCATCATAGGTGACGGACGCTGCATGGCCGATACCGGCGAGGGAAATCGGTAAGGTGGACGCGAGCGCGAGGCTCAGGGTTTCGATTCGGGGTTTCATGGTAGGGTCGATGGCAACGGGGTTGGATGGTATTGAGGGAGAGGCTCAGGGGCCTCCCGACTCATGCGGGAGGACGCATATCCTTGGGGACGTGCGGTATGCTCTCCTTTGGCTCCAACGCCGCTAACGACCTCAACCGGCGAACGACGCCGTGAGCCGATGAGCTAGCCTTTGGGTTTTCTGGAGGCACGGCGTTCCATGCCCCCGAATCCTCCCAGGTTTAAAAAATCGCTTTTTGTGGGGGTGACAGAAGCGTCACTCCGCATGCACCGACGGCGCGCGCAGTAAGGACGTGCCGATGCGCCGGAAAGCCAAGTCGCCCCCGGTCCGGTTACTGATCACCATGCCCTCCACGGGTTCCGGATCCTTGAGCCAGATGCTGGCAATCACTGGCGCCTGGGCGGTACCACCATCATGCAAGGTCACCCGTCCATCGAGGCCATAGCACACGGTTAGTTGGTGATCCCACAGTGCGCAGACCGGTGTCAGGGGTGAAACTTGACCGCGGCTCTTGAGTTGCCAGCGGTGCGTGTTCACTGCTTCTGCCACGAGGCTGAAGAGTTCATTCCCCTCCGCATCGACGATGGCGATCGATTCGATGCCATCCATGCGCTGCACCTTGTCGTGCGACCACGAAGGCGGCGTCAGGGAAAACGAGAAGACATAGACGGAACCCGCTCCACCCGGATCGTGCGGGGCCATTCGCGCGAACAAGCGCCGGGCACCACCGGAGGTGTCGAGACGTTCCTTGAGAATCGGGGTCGGCTTGACTTCCTCCAAGACCTCCCACTTTTGCCCGATTTCGGGAATATGATCCGAGATCAAGGTGTTGTCGGCGGCCTTGAAGTCATCACGGAAGAGCGCCAGCTCTTCGGGAAGGCCGGTGCGGAAGGGAATGAAGGGTCTCGCGGTGGGAGTGATCGAGCCGTTTCCCTCCAAGCGGACTGCTTCTCCCGAGGATACCTTTGATGGGCCACGTCCGGCATGCGCTGCGATCTCCAAGTTGCCGGTATTCACCTCCAGCAGTGCCGCCTGATCCGGCAGGATTTGGCAGACGAATTGCGAGCCCGATGCGCTCACTGCCCCGCCCGGAGTTTCGATCTTGAATGGATGTCCGCCCGCATCGGCTTGGAAGGAACCGCGGCCTTCGAGGAAACGGATATCACCCTGGGCATTTACCAGCTCAATGGCAGCGGGGCCTTCGAAGTGGGCCAGCACTCCTTTTCCAAGATGGATGGCCGCTGTTCCCCGTTCCAAGCGCAGGAGTTCCCCGGGCGACCATTGTCCGCGATCTTCACGTTGGGCGATGGTGAAGCGGCTGTCTGAACTCGCGGTGATCGGCGGACTGCTTGTCTCCGGAATCCCAATGTTGGGACGGGACGAGAGCCACAGGCCGGCGAAAATCAGCGCTGCGATCGAAGTAATGGCGGCGACCGCTGTTTGAACCGGGGCGATCTTCCGCTTTGGGAATGAAGGCATCGTCTCGGCGGGAAGGATGCCTCCCGCATCCTCACGTTCCACTAACAACTGATCGAGCAGCATCATGTCGTAGCACGTCTCGCGTGCCGCTGGATCCTCCGCCAGCAGTTCGCGCAATGCTTCTGCATCCTGGGGATCGAGATCGCCCTCGATCCATTTGTTCATGAGCTGGTCCAGTTCCGATCTCATTCGTGTGCCTCCAAAAGTCGTTGCCGCACGCACTGCCGCAGCAGCGTGCGCAATTGAAAAAGCCGGGCCTTCAGGGTGCCCACGGCGCGGTTGGTCGATTTGGCATGTGACTCCAACGAGCCTTCGGACCAGTAGCGGTGGCGGATCAGTTCGAGATCCCGCGCATTCAGCCGTTCCATGCAACGGGCGAGGGCGACCCGACGCTCGGGCAATTCATCGACGGCGGCGGGAAGCTCGACGGCGAAGCGTTCCAAAAGTCCGTCATCGAGGGGCGAACACTGCCGGCGTCGCAACTTCCGGAGCTGCGATTTCACCTCGAAATCCGCGACGCGGTAGGCCCAGTTGCGGAAATTGGTGCCCGGCGTGAAGTCGTCGCGTTTCCGCCACAGCGTGACATTTACGACCTGACGGATGTCCGCCGCCAAGTGAGCATCGCCACAAAGCATGCGGATGAACACGAACAAGTCCGCCTGACAATTGGTCATTGCCGTGACGAATTCCTCGAGGTCCTGGGCTTCTTGGCGTTCTTCCACCGTACTTGCTACGACTTTCAACCGCTGCAGGTTTAAGCGGAATTAAAATCATTTCCGGAAATTTTTCCGTCCGAGGGGTGAGAATCCGCCTAGCTCGCGCTCAGAGCCTCCACGGCCAGCAGGCAGGCGGCGGTGCGGGTTTCCACGTTCAGGGCTGTGAAAATCTCCAGCACGTGCTTTTTCACCGTGCTCTCGCTGATGCCGAGGATGGTGGCGATGTCGCCGTTGGTCTTGCCTTGGGCCAGCCACAGCAGGGTCTCCGCGACGCGCGGCGTCAGGCTGAAAGCGGTTTCGAGCGGTGCGGCGGAGCTGAAATCGGGGTCGAATGCCGTCACCGCAGTCTGTACGGCGCGGGTGAGGCGGGAGGAAATCGCGTCGAGCAGGTCGGCCTTGGCGACCGGCTTGGTCAGGTAGTCGTCGGCACCCAGATTCATGCCGGAGCGGATGTCCGGCTTTTCTCCCTTGGCAGTAAGGAAAATGAACGGCGTTGCCTTGGTCGCGGTGTTGGCGCGGAGTTCACGGAGCACGCCGTAGCCGTCCAGCTCGGGCATCATCACGTCGCAGAGGATCAGGTCCGGCTTTTCCCGCAGCGCCGCTTCGACCCCGGCGCGGCCGTTTTCGGCGACCACCGGGTGAAACTGCTCCAAGCGCAGGATGGTCGCCAGATTCCGGCGCATCTCGGGCTCGTCTTCGATGATGAGGATCGTCTTTTTCATGAGTCAATCAGGCTGGGGAAAAGGGGATCTCGACGGTGAAGGTGGTGCCGTCGTTCTCGGAACTCTCGACCGAGATGGTGCCGCGGTGCAGCTCCACGCTCTGCTTCACAATCACCAGGCCGAGGCCGGTGCCGGGCGTCTGTCCGACATTTGACCCGCGACGGAAGGTCTCAAACAGCGCTGGCAAGTCCTGCTCCGGAATGCCGATGCCTTCATCGCGGACCACGAACACGAGCGAATCGCCATTGCGCGTGGCGCGGAACATCACCGGATCTCCCGGCGGTGAATACTTCACTGCATTGCTCAGGAGATTCAGCAGGATGTGGCGCAGCAGGCCTTCGTCCGCGAGCGCCGTCGCCGGCAGATCGCGGGTTGAGAACTCGATCGGGCAACGTGCGTCGGTGGTCGAGCGGACTTCATCCACCATGCGCCGGCACAGCCCAGCGAGATCGAGCGGGCCCGGGACGAATTCCATGCGTCCGGAATCTAGCCGGCCTAACAGAAGCACGTCCTCCATCAGTCCGGCCATCCGTCGTGAGTTCTTGATGATGGAAACGAGCTGCTCGCGACGCTCGGCGGGATCGAGTTGGTCGAGGTAGTCATCGAGGATTTCCGCCGACGATTGGATGATGCCGAGTGGCGTGCGGAATTCGTGGGATACCATCGAGACGAAGTTGCTCTTCAACTGGCTGAGCTCGCGCTCGCGCTCGAGGGCGCGCTTCAGTTCTTCCTCGGCGCGCTTGCGTTCGGTCATGTCGATGATGACCGCCTGCATGTAGTTCTTGTCGCCTTGCGGGATGCGGCTGAGCACGACCTCGATCGCGACGTCGTGTCCATCAGCATGGCGGTGCGTCCAGTCGAAGCGCGCGGTACCGGTGGCCAGACACTTCTTGATCTCGCGCATCGCGACCGTGGCGGAGAGCTCGCCATTCGGCTGATACTCCGGCGCGACTTCGGACGGATGGCGGCCGATGAAAAACGAGGGTTCGTGCCCGAACATCGCCGCGGCGGCGGGATTCACTTCCGAGAACAAGGTGTTCTCATCGTGGAGCATCACGCCTTGACGCGACTCTTCGAAGAGCGTGCGGAACTTTTTCTCGGATGCGCGTAGTGCTTCCTCCGCGCGCTTCCGGATCGAGATGTCCTGCGTGATGCCCCACAGCTCGTAGTGGCCACCTTCACGTTCGATGAGCATGCCGCTGATGGTGATCTGCACGCGGTGCCCGTCGCGGTGGATGTACTCTTTCTCGAAGGGGCCGAAGTGCCCGTTGAGCTTCACCGACTCGAGGATCTGATTCTCGTCGTCGTTGTACTCGGGCGGCGTGATGTCCCAGTAGCTCATCTTCTCCACCTCCTCCCGCGTGTAGCCCACGACTTGGGCGAAGGACGAGTTCACCTGCAGGAAGTTGCCCTCCCAATCGACGCGCGCCATGCCGACGGGCGAGTGTTCGAAGAGAGCCTTGAAGCGTTTCTCGGATTCGCGCAGTTCGGTGGTACGCTCGGCGAACTTCGACTCAAGCGATTGGTTCAGCTCTTGGATCGCGATCTCGGCTTGCTTGCGCGCGGTATCGTCCTCGTGAACGCAGACCACTTCCACGAGCTGGCCGCTATCAGGATCGACGACGGGGAACATGGTCGAGCCGATCCAGCGAACGCCCTTGGCTGGCTGGTTTTCCCCGATGCGCATCTCGAAGGGGATCGAGGAAATGCTGACCACTTCGCCGGTGAAGGCGCGTTCGATGTGGCTGCTCAGGCCCGCTGCCTTGAGTTGTGGATCCCGGCGGATATTGAACTCGCTGAGATCCGGCATGACCGGCTCGAAGAGCCTGCGGAAAGCGGCATTGACCCGGCGGCTAGTGCCGTCGGGCGAGAAGATCTGGATGCTGATCGGCGCTTGTTCGAAGACGCGGCTCCAGCGCGATTCGGAGACCCGAAGGTCGTCCTCGAGACGCTTGCTGTGCTCCACGTTCCGCGTGACGGTGAGGATGACTTTCCGCCCCTCCGATTCCATCACGGTGGCCACGATGTCAACGCGGGTCACGATGTCATCGAGCCGCTTCATCAGCCAATCAAAGCGATGGCTGCCTCTCTCCAGTGTGAGCCGCGTGTGCTCCGCCACGGCTTCCGTCGATAGTCGCCCATCCGACTGGAATTCGGGCGCCAGCGACGGGGGCGAGAGGCCTAACACCTCTTCCCGGGTCTTCGCCCCGATGGCCTCGGCCGATGCGTCATTGCAATCAATGAAGCGGCCCGTCTCCGGGTCGATCAGGGTCATGGCATCGGCGCTGCGCTCGAAGAGCACGCGGAACCAGTCGCCACCCATGGCGGATGGCGGGAGAGATGGGCCGGAGCGCGATTCCATGGGGTATATATGGGGGGAATTCCCATGCTTGGGAAGGCAGGGCCTTTGCACCTTTCGACCCATTTACGGGTGGTGGCCCGGAGCCGCATGGTCCCGGCCCCATGAAACTCCTCCAGGTTCTTTCCCTCGCGCTGGCCCTTTGTTGCGTCGCACAGGGGGCGATTGCGAACCCCGTCACCACCGGCACGTGCATCGACTCGCTCGGCCGCTTCGAGGTGGATGCTACCGTGCCCGCTGGCACTCGTCATGCGGTGCTGGAAATCACCAACGATCTTTCATCGCCCACGCCGTGGCGCAAGATGCTCGCCTGTGAGACGGATGGTCGTGAGGCGCGCCTGATCTTTCGCCTTCCTCCTCAGGCCGGAGCGAACTGTTTCGCACGTGTTCGCACTGGGACTGAGACGACTGCACCTTCTGTAGAGCTTTCCGATCCGGATCTAATCACAGTCGCTTACGGGCCTGAGGTGGAACACGCGGTGAAGTTTAATCTGCTGTCGGCAGCCGGCACGAAGATGATCCAATGGGATGGACTGCCGGCCGCAACCTACCGCGCGAACCTCATCGCATGGGCGAAGTCGCAGCCGAACGTCGTGGATGCTTGGGCGGAGTCCGTGATGGGGAACATCTGCATCAAGTTCGCCGACGGTGACGTGTGCGTCCTCGCGCAGAAGCCCCGAACCTCAGCCGATGGTGGCACGCCGATGCCTATTGCTGCCACGGAGCTGCCGAAGGAGGCCCCGGCTTTCGGTCCGACTGCGGCCCCGATCGGTGACCTGCCCGGCAAGAACATGGCGATCACCGCCTTCTCGCTGGAATCGCATTTCCCGAACTCCGCGCCGACCATCGCCGGTTGGCTGGCCAGCAAGGGCTACTCCACCACCAATTACCTCAAGACGACGGTGCCGCAGATCGTCTCGTGGGCGCCGGATAGCAATCCTCTCGGCGTGCTTTTCTGGCATGCTCATGGCGTCCCTTATGAAGACGACAAGGGCGTGAAGCAGGGAGTGATGATCGTGACCGGTGAATATGCCGTGGCCTACTACACCCGCCCGATTTACAGCGAAATGTACAAGTCCGGAGAACTCAATCTGGGCATCGTCAAGGGTGAGACCGTTCCGCAATACGCCATCACCTCGAAGTTTATCCGCAATCGCATGCACTTCGCACCGCATTCGGTCGTGGTGCTCGATGCTTGCTTCGGCGGTGATCCAGACATTGGGAATGCTTTCATCGCGGCGAATGCGGGCTCGGTGGTCAGTTGGGATTGGCTGTCCGGTGATCAGAGCGGGACGCCGTGTTTGAAGATCTTCGACCGCTTGCTCGGCACCAACCAGGAACCGCCGATCTCGACGCCGAAGGAGCGCTCGTTCTCGCTCGATGCGATCCGCTGGTGGATGGCTCAGAACGGCTACGACTACGATCCGAGCCCACAATACTCGAACCAAGGACGGCCGAATGCGAAGCTCGTCTGGTATCATCACGCGACGACGCCGGGTCACATCCTGTTGCCCTCGGTGATGCGCGTGCTCGCCGAAGCCCATGATGAAACGGAGCCTTTCAGCAAATACCTGATCGAGGGTGACTTCGGCCCCGATCCAGGGGAATCGGATCGTAGCGTCCTGTGGGGCGGGCAGCTGATGAAAGTGGAGCGTTGGCACCACTACAACGGCATCGTGATTCGCACGCCCAAGAATCCGCCGCGCGGCGAAATCCAGGTGGTGAAAAACAAGGACTACTACTCCTATAGTAACAAAGTGCCGATTACGGAGTGGACGGTGCCGTTCAAATACGAGGTCGCCAGTGAAGGGGCACTCAACGTGACCATGGACCTCAACGTGAAGTTCCGCGGCGACATCCACGGTTCCCGCGGAATGCCGGAAATGACCCCGCAATACCTCGGCGTCGTCTTTTCCAACATGGCCGACTGCACCGGCACCGTCACGGCCACTGGCGTGCACTATCCCAGTGTAGGCACCACCGTCACGTGGTCCGGAGGATCCACGCTGAAATCGGTCGATCCCGCCGATTTCAATGGTGTCATGACCGACCTGATCCGGAACAGCGGAATGCTTCAGGTGTCGAACGGCAACGCGCTCAACTTCAGCCTCATCGCCAGTGGTTCGTTTACTTCGACCGAGCGCGTCATTCTCCCGGACGGCGGCGTGCGCACGACCGTCAGCGAGGAAGGGATCGGCCTCGATTCCTTCGTGTTTCTGATGAAGACGCCGATCAGCTTCAATCCGGTGACCGCGGTGCTGTCAGCCGGCAGCCCATCGTATCCCAACGTGAAGCTCTCTTGGCCCGCAGTGACGCCGCAGTTCGCGCCGAATGCGGAGACGCCGAGGTAGTTTTCCCCCACCAAGTAGCAGGACGAAAAAGCCGCTCCGGTTTCCCGGAGCGGCTTCGATATCTAGCGGAAGCTAGCCTTGCGGCTTACTTCTTCTTCGCGGCCTTCTTGGCTGCCTTTTTCGCAACCTTCTTGGCGGCTGCTTTTTTGGCAGGAGCCTTCTTGGCAGCCTTCTTGGCTGCTTTTTTCGCCGGCTTGGCGGCGGCACCGTCGAGAAGCGCGGCCTGGGCAGCGGCGAGGCGGGCGACCGGCACGCGGTACGGCGAGCAGGACACGTAGTTCAGGCCGAGTTCGTGGCAGAACTTCACGGAGTCCGGATCACCACCGTGCTCACCGCAGATGCCGAGCTTGATGTTCGGACGGGTGCTGCGGCCCTTGGTGACGGCGGTCTGCATGAGCTGACCCACGCCGGTCGCATCGAGCGTGGCGAAGGGGTTCTTCTTGAAGATCTCGGCCTCGGTGTAGGGCATCAGGAAGGCGCCCATGTCGTCACGGCTGATGCCGAGCGCGGTCTGGGTGAGGTCGTTGGTGCCGAAGCTGAAGAACTCGGCGCCCTTGGCGATCTCGTCGGCGGTGAGCGCGCCACGCGGGACTTCGATCATGGTGCCGACTTGGTATTCGAAGGTGACCTTCTTCTCGGCCATGACCTGCTTCGCCACGTTGTGGACGATCTCGGCCTGGAGGTCGAACTCCTTGCCGAAGCCAACCAGCGGGATCATCACCTCGGGCTTCACGGCGATCTTCTTCTTCGCCACGTCCGCGGCGGCTTCGAAGATTGCACGGGCCTGCATCTCGGTGATTTCCGGATAGGCGATGCCGAGACGGCAACCGCGGTGGCCGAGCATCGGGTTGAACTCATGCAGGTCGTGCACGCGCTGGATGATGACTTCCACCGGCACGCCGATCTTCTTGGAGAGATCAAGCTGCTGCTCCTTCGTGTGGGGAAGGAACTCGTGGAGCGGCGGGTCGAGCAGGCGGATGGTCGCTGGCAGACCCTTGAGGGCCTTGAAGATGCCGGTGAAGTCTTCGCGCTGATACGGGAGCAGCTTGGCCAAGGCGGCCTTGCGGGCTCCCAGATCGGTGGCGAGGATCATCTCGCGCATCGCGTCGATGCGGTCGCCTTCGAAGAACATGTGCTCCGTGCGGGTCAGGCCGATGCCTTGGGCACCGAAGGCCAGGGCGATGCGGGTCTGCTCCGGGGTGTCGGCATTGGTGCGGACGCCGAGCTTGGTGACTTCGCCGCACCATTCCATGAGCTTGAGGAAGCTCTTGAACTTCTCGGTCTTCTTCGAGGCTTTGTCGTTGTCGACGATGCCGGTGATGATTTCCGAAGGAGCGGTCTTGAGCTGGCCGCCGTAAACGGTGCCGCTGGTGCCGTCGATCGACATGTAGTCGCCTTCCTTGAAGACTTGGCCGGAGGCGGTGACGGTGAGCTTGTCGTAGTCGATTTCAACCGCGGAAGCACCGCAGACGCAGACCTTGCCCATCTGGCGGGCGACGAGTGCGGCGTGCGAGGAAACACCGCCCTTGGCGGTAAGGATGCCTTCGGCGGCGATCATGCCGCGAAGGTCTTCCGGAGAGGTTTCGTTGCGGACGAGGAGCACCTTTTCACCCTTCGCTTCGGCGGCAGCCGCACGATCGGCGTTGAGGTAAATCTTGCCGGAAGCAGCACCCGGACCGGCGGGGAGACCCTTGGCCAGTTCCTTCGCCTTCGCCACGTCGGCGAGGTCGAAGATCGGGGCGAGGAGTTGGTCGAGCTGTTCGGCCGGGTTGCGGAGCACCGCGGTCTTCCAGTCGATCAGGCCTTCCTTGACCATGTCCATGGAGAACTTCAGCGCGGCGGCGGCGGTGCGCTTGCCGTTGCGGGTCTGCAGCATGAACAGCTTGCCTTCCTGGATGGTGAACTCGACGTCCTGCACGTCCTTGAAGTGCTTCTCAAGGATCTGGCGGACCTTCATCAGCTCGGCATAGCTCTTGGGCATCTGCTTCTTCAGATCAGCCACCGGCTCGGGCGTGCGGACGCCGGCGACGACGTCTTCACCTTGGGCGTTGATGAGGAACTCACCGTAGAATTCGTTCACGCCGTTGGCCGGGTTGCGGGTGAAAGCGACGCCGGAACCGGACTTTTCGCCGGTGTTGCCGTAAACCATCGCCTGCACGTTGACGGCGGTACCCCACTCGGCAGGGATGCCGTACTTGCGGCGATACACGATCGCGCGGTCGTTCATCCAGGAGCCGAACACGGCGCCGGCGGCACCGCGGAGCTGCTCCCAAGGATCGGTCGGGAAAACGTGACCCGTACGCTTTTTCACCAGCGCCTTGAAGAGCCTCACCAGCTCCTGCTGGTCGGCGGCGGTCAGCTCGGAGTCCACGATGTCCTTGTGATACTTCTCGTGCTTGAACTCGTGGATGACCACTTCGAAGGGCTCGTGGTCTTCACCTTCCCGCTTCTGCACGCCGAGCACGACGTCGCCATACATCTGGATGAAACGGCGGTAGCAGTCCCAAGCGAAGCGCTCGTTCTTGGTGGCCGCGGCGAGCGACTTCACGGTCTCGTCGTTGAGGCCGAGGTTGAGGATGGTATCCATCATGCCCGGCATCGAGTCGCGGGCGCCGGAGCGCACGGCCACGAGGAGCGGCATGCCCTTGGCGTCGCCGAACTTGCAGCCCATGATCTTCTCCATGTTCTTCACGCCAGCTTCCATCTGTGCCTGCAGCACGGACGGATAAGTCTTCTTGTGAGCGTAGAAGTAGGTGCAAACTTCGGTGGTGACGGTGAATCCCGGAGGCACCGGAAGACCGATGCGGGTCATTTCCGCGAGGTTCGCGCCTTTGCCGCCGAGGAGGGCCTTCATCGACCCGTTGCCATCGGCTTTGCCGTTGCCCCAGGTGTAAACGTACTTGGTGCCCTTGGCAGCGGGCGCTTTTTTGGCCGCCTTTTTGGCGGACTTCTTCACGGTAGCCATCTGTAGTTCGTGGAGTAGGTTAACTGTGGAAAGGCGCATGGGGACGACGAAAAGGTCGAGGGTCCCTCGGGCGCGGACGCGCGAGGCTAGCGACGAGAAACACCGTGTCAATGAACCAGTTCCGTCAGTAAAACGCTCTCCAAGAAACCTCTCTCATCCATCTTTCAGACTGGTTGATCGCATCGGTCCATCGAGTCCGGTTTTGAGTGTCACGAGTTGCTCGGAGGTTTGGGCGAATCCGACACTTTTCCTCACGGCGAGCGGTAGCCGGTAGCAGCTGCTTTCAGGAACCGGCCTTGACCAGTGCCGCTTGGTTCGGAAAGGCTGGCCAATCGTCCGCCATGATTTCCCTCCAGAAACGCTTCCTCTTCGTCCACATCCCGAAGACCGCGGGCAATTCGATCCAGAATATCCTGCGGGATTACTCGGAGGACCGGATCGTTGCCAGCGGCGGCCAGGATGGCGTGGAGCGTTTTGAGGTGCGCTCCGAAGGCCGCGACTTGGTGAAGCATTCGGTGCTTGCTGACTATTACCGTGAGCTCGGCAAGGAGACGGCGGACGGGTTTTTCAAGTTCGCCTGCGTCCGCAATCCGTGGGACCGGATGATCTCGTTCTGGTTCTCGCCGCATCGCCGCGAGACCGAGTGGAACGCGAAGAAGTTCCGGAAGTTCGTCGAAAAGGAGGTCCGCCCGCTTCGCGAATACTTCGCCCTGCCGACGGATGCAGGAAGGTCGCCCTTCGCAAATGTCGATTTCATCATCCGCTATGAGCACCTCAACGAGGATTTCCAGAAAGTCTGTGAGCGGCTGGAGATCCCGACCGTCGAGCTGCCGGTGCGCAATCGCTCCGATCGAGGCAGTGCGGCGCAGTACTACGATGACAAGCTGAGCTCCTTCATCGCGGAAACCTTCGCCGACGAGATTGCCTACTTCGGCTACCAACGCCCATGACCCGCCCGGTCTTCCTGCTCTCGTTGCCGCGCGCGGGATCGACCCTGCTGCAGCGGTTGCTCTTAATGAGCGGGAAATGCGCGACGCTCGGCGAGCCGAGCCTGCTGCTGCGTTTCCTCGGCGAGGACGTGGCGATGACCCGCAAGGCGACCTACTGGGAATCGCTGGTAGAAACGGCCACTGACGACATGCGCAAGGCCTGGGATGGCTACGATGATGCCTATCGGAAAGGTGTCCGGGAGCTGATGCTCGGCATTTATGACGGACTCGCCTCGGGCAAGGAGTGGTTCCTCGACAAGACCCCGCGCTACACGCTGATCGGGGAGGAAATCCTGGCGACCTTTCCAGACGCGAAATTCATCGTGCTGTGGCGACATCCGCTCGCGGTGGCAGCTTCGTTGTCTTCGACCTTTCGGAAGGGCCGCTGGTGTCCGGATGAATTCGGGATCGATTTGCACGAGGGCCAGCAGCGCCTGCAGGACTTCTGCGAGAAGCACGCCGACCGGGTGTTTCAGATCAAATACGAGGATCTCGTTACTGATCCCGCCGCGGAGCTAGGGCGTCTTGGTGGCTATCTCGGCTGGGAGAATCTGGCCGCGGTCTTGGATGAGGAACTGGTTACCTCGACCGGCGGCACCTTGGGCGACCCCACCGGGGTGAAGCGTTATTCGAAGATCTCACCCGCCAGCCGCGACGCGTGGAAAGCGGAGATGTCGAACTGGTATCGCCGCGCTTGGGCCAGAAAATACGTTTCCGGTGAGCGGGCGCGGCGGATGAAGCAGCTTGGCTATGAGCTGCCGGATGGCATCGCGCACGGTGGATCGTTCGGGTTGTTGCCTGGCATCGTCGATTGGTTTGAGGCTCGGCGCCGGATTTCACGGCGCCTGCGCAGGCCGACGTGGCTGCCACGGTTCTTGAAGAAGTTCCGCAAGGAACGGGGCTACGAGGTGTCATTCCGGTAGGACCCTTGGAATCAAGCTCCTCCGGCTAAATGAAAAAGGGAGCGCGGACTTATCCGCACTCCCTTGGAGGATACAGTTCGTTCGAGCGGGTAGCTCTTACGGTTCGCTCGGGATCGAGTAGTAGATCTGCTCCAGCGACATCACGCTGTAGGCGGTGACGAGGATCGGATTCGACTCCATCCAGCGGGCGTTTTCGTTCGTCCACGAGCCGTCTTCGCGCTGCTTGCTGAGCAGAGCATTGGCAAGGTCGGAGCGCCAGTCGGCTTTCTTGCCATCGGCCAGTTCGAACTTGTCGATGTTTGCGGCGGACAGCGCCTTCGACATCGTCTGGTAGTAATAATAGAGGCCCTGTGCGCCCATACCGGGGTTTTCGGTGAGGGTGTAGTTCTTGCCGAGCCACTCCTTCACGGCCTTCACGCGCGGATCATCTGGACCAAGCTTGGCGTAGATGAGCGAAAGCAGGCCGGCATAGGAGATCGAGCCGTGGGAACGCAGGGCGGTGCGGCCGTCCGGCAGCTTGTCTTCACCGGCCTTGGATTCGGCCGGAGCATAGCGGAAGCCGCCCTTGTTCTGCTCGGACTCGGCGCTTTCTGGAAGCGAGGTCTTGCTGTCCACGGCTTGGCAACGCGACAGGAAAACCAACGCGGCATCCCAATCGAGATCCGGCTGTCGGCCGTGCTTGCCGTCTTCGACGACCTTCTTCGAAAGTGCGAGTGCTTCGATCGCCAGATAGGTGTTCGAGAGGTCGGTGTGGTCGTTCTTCGATCCGTAGCCGATACCGCCGTCATTCAGGTTGTCGGTCTCCTTCTTCTGGCCGATGTCCCACTGCTGGTCGATGAGGTGCTTGCGGCCCTTCACGATCGCGGGCTCGAACTCCTCCAGTCCGCCCGCGGTCAGCGCGGTGACGGAGGTGGCGGTATTATATACCGAGAGGCCCTTGTTGTAGATCCCGCCGTCTTCCTTCTGCTGCTTGAGCAGCCATTGGAAGCCCTTGGCAATGTGTGGCGGGAGTTCGGTCTTCGACTCGCGGCCCGGATCGCGGGCACCGGCGGTCAGGGCAAGCGCGGTGAATGCCGGGAGATCCGCTTGGTCCCAGTGGCCGTCTTCCTGCTGCTGCTTGGCGAGGAAGGCATTGCCGCGGGCGATGGCCTGCTTGATTTCGACCTGCAGGGACAGGTAGGGGTTATTCTTCTCCTGCGCTGGCGCGAGTGCGATGGCGGAAGCGAAGGCGAGACAAACGGCGGACTTCATGGTTTGGCGGCAGGTTTCTGGTGAGGTGTGATGATCACAGTGACTTTGGTGCCTTCGGGTGGCACGCGCTTGGGAAAGGGCAACCACACTTCGTCGGAATTGTTGTCCTTGCCGGAGAAATTGATCAGAGCGGCGTTGCTGAGGAAAATCGCGATGTAATCGCCGGTGAGGTCCGGGACGAACTTCCCGTCGCGAACACGCGAGCCACCATAGACCCATGGATCGGCGGCTGGCATCTGCTCGCCGGTGGAGCCGTGGGAAATCCAGTCGTTGATGTTGGCCGTGCGGGTCTTGCCGGCATCATCCCATTCGACGCTAACCTTGAGCCGGGCCCCGGCCTTCACGTCGTCCGCCACTTTCGGGAACTCGTTCGACATGGTGCCATCCTTCTCGATGATCGCGTAGAATTCCTCCGAGGCGGGATAGCGCAGCAGCTTGAAGGCGAGATTGATGTTGGTGGCAGGCACGTCCGTCACCAGTAGCGACTCGTGGACCTTGCCATTGGTGTGAACGAGCGCGAATTCCAGCAGCTCGCCGCCCGCCATATTCACGGCGGCGGGAAAGCGGATCTCGCGGGTCTTGCGGTTCAGAATCACGTCACCGATTTGCACGCGGTCGGCATCCAGCTCTTTGATCGGCGGCTCTACAGGAGCGACGGGCTGGTCGGGGGCGGGAAGGGTACTCGGCTCGATGGGTCCGGAGGGTTCCTCGGGGCCGCCTTTGCCCTTGTCAGACTCCGTCGGTGTCGGTTCGGCGCAGAGCAGCGGGCTCGCGGCGAGCAGCAAAAGGAGGGAACGGATCATCTGGCGAAGCTTCCCCGGGGAAACGGGAGCGTCCAGTGTTCTCTTAGGGCTTATCCGTCCCCTGCAGCGATTTTCCGAACTCTGCCCAACCCAGCCGCGTGATTCGCGCCGACAGCGCCGGAACCGGGTCATCGGTGTCGGAAAGTGGATCGGGCGGATTGAAGTCGGTGCTTGCCGCGATCTGCGAAGCTACCAGCGAGTATACACCGCGGAGGATTTCGCGCCGCAATTCCGTCGGGTCTTCCGGCAGTGCGAGCTCGACCATGCCGGTCGATTTCGCGGTGTCGCCATCGGCCAGGATTTGCAGGGAAAGCGGCGGCGGGGGAGGCGGCGGTGGAGCGGGCGGAGGCTCTGGCTCAGCCGGCTTTTCTTTGCCCTTCGCCTTGGGTTTAGGCTTTGGCTTGGGCTTCGGTTTTTCTTTCTTCGGCGGCTCCGGCAAATCCACGCGCGGGACGAATTTCACCAAGCCAGCGGATGAGTTCGCGGTGATCCGCGCGGCTTCTTCGAGCAGGCCATCCAAGGCAGGATGGGATGTCGACTGGCCTACGACTGCTTCCAGCACCAGCGGCTTGGCGAGGGGATCGGCGGCCCACGGTGCCACCGAGGGCCGCAGCCGCTGGATGCCGGCAAGGGCCGCTGCGCGCTGGGAATCGTCCGGCTTGCAGGAATCGAGCACCCGTTCCCAAGCTAGCAAGGCACGGGCATTTCCGCTCTGCTCTTCCAAGTGCACGGCCAGCTCGATCAGGGCCTTGGCGCCTTTGTCAGCGTTATCGCGGAAAGCATCGAGCGGGGCGGGGGCGTGCGGGTCACCGGGGTCGATTACCGGCGGCGGCTTGATCGGCGACTGCACCTCGCGCTGCAGGTCTTCGCCCGACTTCAGTGGCTTGTCTCGATGTGGCTTGGTAAGCGCGGCCGCAGTGTCGGTGCGGATCCGCCGGAGCTGGAAATCACTCGGCGGTGTGGTGAAATCCATGTTCTTCGTCCATGCCCACCATGGCACGGCGATCACCCCGATGGTCAGGGGAATCACGGCAAGGATGGGGACGCGGCGCACGAGAGCGAGCATTGGTCATCCGCCCGCCACCGCCAAGGGGCAAGTGCGGTGGGGCCATCTCCTGAAATGAAAAAACGCGCCGCGGACGAACCGGGGCGCGTTTTGAAAAGGGGAATCCCAGAGATAGATCAGGCCTTGTCGGCAGCCTTGACCTGCATGGCCTTCTTGCCGACGCGGTTGCGGAGGTAGTGCAGCTTGGCGCGGCGGACCTTGCCCTTGCTGACCACTTCGATCTTGGAGATACGTGGGGTGTGGAGCGGGAACACACGCTCGACGCCTTCGCCGTAGGAAATCTTACGGACGGTGAAGGAGGCATTCACGCTGGTGCCGCGGCGGGCGATCACGATGCCGGCGAAGATCTGGACGCGCTCCTTGCCGCCTTCGACGACCCGGGTGTGGACCTTCACGGTGTCACCCACGTTGAAGTCGGCGACGTCGGTCTTAAGCTGCTCCTGCTCGATCTTTTTGATGATGTCCATGGCGGTCCTCCTTACTTGAAAATGGCTGTTCCCGGCACCCGGCGGCGCGAGGGGCGGGAGAACTAGGGGAACGGTCCGGCGATTGCAACCGCGAAATTTGCGAATTTCCGGCCCTTTTTCCCAAGTTCATTCCTCGTTTTTGAAGGCGAGCAGGGCTCCACCCTCCGGACTGCGGCCGGCGACCTTGCGGTAGAAGCAATCATTCCGGCCGGTGTGGCAGCAGCCGCCACCGAGTTGCTCGACGTAAACAACCAGCGCGTCCTGATCGCAATCGGTACGGATTTCGACGACCTTTTGGACTTGGCCGGAGGTCTTGCCCTTGTGCCACAGCTCTTTGCGGCTGCGCGACCAATAAACGGCCTCGCCCAGCTCCAGCGTGAGGGCCAGCGACTCGGCATTCATGTAGGCGAGCATCAGGGGCTCCTTGGTGGTGGCGTCGATTGCCATCGCCGGGACCAAGCCATCGGCATCGAACTTCGGGGTGAACACCAGGCCTTCTTCAAGTGCCCTCTTGTCACCGGGCGGCGGGAACGAGTTCATGCGAGCGGCTGTAACCGCGCCGGGGCAGGGGGGCAAGAGCGGGATGGGAATTGGAAAAATAGGACAGCCGATAGGATCGCCGAGCCGTGAAATAAAATGTCGGGGATCCGGATCGGGCGGGTCTATATGGGAAAGGTCATCATGTCCGATCGTTTGCTAGTTCCGGAAAACCGACAGGCGTGGTTCGAGCGCTACCGAAGCCAGCAGTGCGAGAAGGCGTTCCGCCTGCTGGTGGAGGCCTACGGCGGCATGGTGACGGGCACCGCGGCCCGGATGCTTGGCAACGGCGAATCCGCCCGCGAAGTGGCGCAATCCGTCTTCGCGGATCTGGCGAGGATGGCACCCACCCTGCCGGAAGGAACGGCGGTGGGTGGATGGTTGCACCGGCATGCGGTCTTCCTGTCGACGCGCCAGCGGCGGTCCGAGCGACGCCGAGGAATGAGGGAGGCGGAGGCGCACCGGCGCTGGAGTCTGGACGGAAAAACGGAAGGGCCGCCCGCTTGGCTCACGGACCTGGATGAAATGCTGGGCAGGTTGCCGGAAGGGGATCGCCGGGTGTTGGTCCTGCGCTATCTGGAGAATCAGCCGCTGAAGTCGGTGGCGGAGCAACTCGGCATCGGAGAGGGCGCCGCGCAGAAGCGCGCCACCCGGGCCTTGGAGAAGCTCCGCTCCATGCTGGGTCGGAAGGGCTTCAACGGAGTATCCGCGGTCTCGTTGCCCGCAGCCGTTTCCGCTTTCACGCCATCGACCGGCAATGCCGCCCTGATCGCTTCGGCGGCTCTCCGTGCCGCCGCCACGTCCTCCATCCCCACCGCCGGGGTGTGGACCACTTTTCTCGCCATGAACATGAAACCCATCCTCACGGGGGCCATCGCCGCCTCGGTCCTCACCAGCGGCATGCTCGCGCCTGTGATCTTCAACCAGCGGGAGCAGATCGCTTCGTTGGAAAAGCGGCTGGCGACCCTGCCGCCCGCACCTGTTTCCCAAACCAAGGAAACCGCCGCGGCTCGTCCACGGCCAGCAGCTACGGCGAAGCCGGGCTCCCAGCGTGCCGAGTATGAGGCATTCGCAGCCCGCTACGAAGCGGCGAAGGACCGGGTGGAGAAATGGACGAAGGAGATCTCGCAGATCAATGACGCGGCGCTGAAGCAGCGGGCGCTGGATGAAATGCGGAAGGCGATGAGTTCGTCGGACGACAAGGATGTGTTCTCCGCGCTTGCGACCTATCGCAGCGTGGGGAACGTCGAGTTCGACCGCGTGGTGTTCCGGCCTTCCATCGAG
>Ga0307406_10000529_pt1 | contig 21966 bp, 23 predicted proteins | sample 322Cmetagenome_3_FD_203706 | JGI IMG/M metagenome (GOLD analysis project Ga0307406, IMG submission 203706) | Maize rhizosphere microbial communities from greenhouse at UC Davis, California, United States - 322HYB-C-2 | ecosystem: Host-associated > Plants > Roots > Rhizosphere > Soil | place...
CGGGATGCTGCGCACGGCGGTGACCGCCTCGTTCACGTTCAGCCCCTTCTTCTTCATGGCCCTGGCCCGCTCGCCCGCCGAACGCAGCCGCGGGTTGACGTACTCGTCGATGCCGAAGTTGATGAGCGAGAGCGCGACGCCGATGATGGCGATGCAGAGACCTGCAGGAACGTACCACCACCACAGCCGCGGGAACGCTCCGTTCTGCTGCGCCCAGAACAGGATCGTGCCCCAGTTCAGGTTGCTCACCGGGATCACGCCGATGAAGGCGAGCGTCGTGAGGCCCAGGATCGCGGCGGTCACGGTGCCGACGAAGCTCGACGCGATGAGCGCCATGAGGTTCGGCAGCATCTCGACGGTGATGATGCGGCGCAGGGGTTCGCCGTTGGCCCGCGCCGCCTGGATGAAGTCGCGGTTGCGCAGCGACATCGTCTGGGCGCGCAGCACTCTCGCCCCCCATGCCCAGCCGGTCAGGCCGAGCACCGCGGCGATCACGATCAGCGGCGGGTTCTCGAACTGCGACGCGATGATGATGATCAGCGGGATGCCGGGGATCACCAGGAACACGTTGGTCAGGGCCGAGAGCGACTCGCTCTTCCAGCCGCGCACATAGCCGGAGATGACCCCGATCGTGATCGCGATGACCGTGGCGATGGCGGCGGAGAGGAAGCCGACGACGATCACGCCGCGCGTGCCGAAGATGATCTGGCTGAGCACGTCCTCGCCCATGTGGGTGGTGCCGAGCCAGTGCTCGAACGACGGAGGCTGCCGCAGCGCCGAGCGGTCCTTCTGGGTCGCACCGTAGGGGGCGATCCAGTCCGCGAGGATCGCGACGAGCACGAAGACACCGAGGATGATGAGCCCGGCGATCGACTTGCGGTTGCGGAACATCGCGAACGCCTGTGCGAGCTGCGAGCGGAAGGTCCGCTGCTCCGGTGGGACGGATGCCGGTGCGCGAAGGGTCGCCGTCTCCGGCATCCCCGACGCGACCGGCGACCCGTCGGGCGCGGTGGTTCCGGCGGTGGTGGGAACGGTCATCTCAGGCCTCCGTCTGGCGAGTGCGCGGATCGAGGTAGGCGTACACGACATCGGCGAGGATGTTCGCGACGAGCACCGAGAGCGTGATCACGAGGAACACGCCCTGCATGAGCGCGTAGTCCTTGGCGTTGGTGGCGTCGAGCAACAGCTTGCCTACACCGGGGTAGCTGAAGACCATCTCCATCACGATCGTCCCGCCGACGATGAAGCCGATCGAGAGCGCGAAGCTCTGGATCTGCGGCAGCACGGCATTGCGGGCGGCATAGGCCCACAGCACGCGACGGTTCGGCATGCCCTTCGCCTGCGCGACGGTGATGTAGTCCTCGTCGAGCACGGTCAGCATCATGTTGCGCATGCCGAGCATCCAGCCGCCGAGCGACGCGATGATGATGGTCAGCGCCGGCAGCGTGCCGTGCATGATCACCTGGCCGATGAAGTCGAAGCTCCACTCCGGCGACTGCCCCTTGTCGTAGGCGTGGGACGAGGGGAACCACTTCAGCGTCGAGGAGAAGATCGCGATCGCGATCAGGCCGAGCCAGAAGTACGGGATCGTGTTGAAGAACGTCGTGATCGGGATCAGCGCATCGAGCCTGCTGCCGCGCCGCCACCCGACGATCGCGCCGCCGATCGTGCCGATCGCGAACGAGATGATCGTCGCGAGCCCGACCAGCCCGAGCGTCCAGGGCAGGGCGGCCGACAGCACCTCCCCGACCGGCCGCAACCCGTGGAGCGTCGAGATGCCGAGGTCGCCGCGGAACAGCATGCCCCAGTACTCGAGGTACTGCTGCCAGATCGACTTGTCGGTGTCGATGCCCAGGAGGATGCGGAGCGAGTCGGCGGCCTCCGGACTCACGTTGCGGTTGCGCGCCAGGTACGAGCTGACCGCGTCGCCCTTCATGAAGCGCGGCAGGAAGAAGTTGATCGTGAGGGCGGCCCAGAGCGTGAAGAGGTAGAACGCCGCGCGCCCGGCGAAGAAGCGCCACGGCACCGGTCGTCGCGCGCGCTCGGCGGTCGTCGCGGTGGTGCCGACTTCGAGGGCGTCGTTCGCGACGAGGTCGTAGTCAAGGTGGGGCGATGCGGTGGTCACAGGGCACCTCCGGTCGAGGCGAAGTGCTTCTCCGGATCGGGAGACGCCGCGCGCAGTTCGCGGGTGTACGGGTTCTGGGGGTTCAGGATGACGTCGTCGGCGGTGCCGTACTCGACGACCCGCCCCTGGTTGAGCACCATGATCTCGTCGCTGAAGTGGCGGGCGGTGGCGAGGTCGTGGGTGATGTAGAGCACGCCGAGACCCTCCTCGCGCTGCAGATCGGCGAGCAGAGTGAGCACGCCGAGACGGATAGAGACGTCGAGCATCGACACGGGCTCGTCGGCGACGAGCAGCGACGGCCGCGAGGCGAGCGCGCGGGCGATGGCGACGCGCTGCCGCTGGCCGCCGGAGAGCTCGTGCGGGCGGCGGTCGATCACGGCATCCGCATCGAGGCGCACCCGGGCGAGCAGTCGGCGGACCTCGGCGTCGGTGTCCTTCTTCGGCACGACCGCGTCGAGGCGGATCGGCCTCTCGAGGTGGTAGCGGATCGAGTGGTACGGGTTGAGCGAGGCGAACGGGTCCTGGAAGACCATGCGCAGCTGCTGCCGGTAGCGGCGCAGTCCCTTCCCGCGACGCGGGATGGGCTGTCCGTCGAGCAGCACCTCGCCGCTGGTCGGGGTCTCCAGCTGCGTGAGGATCTTCGCGATCGTCGACTTGCCGCTCCCGGACTGGCCGACCAGCCCGATCGTGCGACCCGAGGTCAGGGTGAAGCTCACGTCGTCGAGCGCCTTGATGCGACCAGCGCCGCGGACGTTATAGCTCTTCGTGACGCCGCGGAATTCGAGCGTGGTCATCGGACCAGCACCCCTCTCTCCCCGGTCAGCCGGGGGAACGACGACAGCAGGGTCCTCGTGTACTCGTGCTGCGGACGCCGCCAGATCTCCTCGGCGCTCGCGAGTTCGATGATGCGCCCCTCGCGCATGATCGCGATCCGGTCGCTGATCTCGAGGAGGAGGGGGAGGTCGTGGGTGATGAAGATCACCGAGAAGCCGAACTCGTGTCGCAACTGCGAGATCTGCTTGATGATCTCGCGCTGCACCAGCACGTCCAGCGCGGTGGTCGGCTCGTCCATCACCATGAGCTGGGGCCGCAGGGCGAGGGCCATCGCGATCATCACGCGCTGCCGCATGCCGCCGGAGAGTTCGTGCGGGAAGGACCGCATGCGCTGGCGTCCGACCTTGACGATCTCGAGCAGCTCCTCGGCCTCGGCCCGGCGCTGACGCCGGTTCATCCCCGGGCGGTGGATCTCGAACACGTCCTCGAGCTGCGAGCCGATCGTGTCGACCGGGTTGAGGGCGTTCATCGCGCCCTGGAAGACCATCGAGACCTTGTCCCAGCGGAAGCGCTGCATCGCGTCGACGTCGAGGGCGTTGATGTCGACGTCGGCGCCGGATGCATCGTGGAAGACGACGTCACCACCGGTGATGACGGCCGGCGCACGCAGCAGGCGCTGCACGCCGTACGCGAGCGTGGTCTTGCCGCATCCGCTCTCGCCGGCGAGTCCGAGGATCTCGCCGCGCTGCAGTTCGAGGGTGACATCGGTCACCGCCTCGACCGGAGGATCGACGTCGTACACGACCGAGAAGTCGCGCACGGTGAGAAGAGGGTCTGACATGGGTGTGTGTTCCTTCATCGATCAGAGGGGGAGGCGCCGGCCCTTCGACAGGCTCAGGGACCCAGTGCTGGGTGGCTGAGCCTGTCGAAGCCCCGTCAAGAGGGTCGAGACCGGGCCTCCCCATCGGATGCTTACTCGGCGGGCTTCAGCTTCGTGAGGATCTGCACGATGTTCTGCTGCGTCGGGTCGGCCGATGCGTACGGGTCCTCCTCCGACGGCCAGCCGACGTAGTTCCTCGTGTTGAACTCGCCGAGCAGCGGGTGCGCACCCAGCGGGATCGCCGGAACCTGATCGACGAAGATCTTCTGCATGGTGTCGAGCGCAGCCGTGCGCTCCTCGTCGGAGGCGGCGTTCGCGTAGGTGTTCAGCGCCTCGGTGGCCGCCGGGTCCTCGAAGCGTCCGAAGTTGAATCCGGCGATGCCGTCGGGCGAGATCCAGCGCGGGTCCATGGTGGACGTGTAGAGACCGTAGGCGGTACCGCTGTCCTCGAGCCAGTGGATGATGGCCGAGAACGTGCCGTCGTCACGCGGGCCCTGCCAGCCACCCCAGTCGGGCATGTCGATCTTCACCTCGGCGCCGATGGAATCCGAGACGTCTTCGGCGATCAGCTCCTGCGCGGTGTTCCAGTCGCTCCATCCGGAGGGAACCGAGAGCGTGAAGGAGACGGGCGTGCCGTCGGGATCGATGAGCGCGTCGCCGTCCCACGTGTAGCCGGCTTCCTTCAGGACTCCGCGGGCCTTCTCTGCGTCGACCGAGTACTCCTCGCCCTGGAATTCGGGCTGGATCTCATCCTCGAGGATCGAGGACAGTCCGGTGACCGACCAGACCGGCTCGCTGGCGCCCTCCCGGGCGATGTCGACGTAGGCGTCGCGGTCGATCACCCAGGCGAGAGCCTGACGGAACGCGGGGTCGTCGAACGGCTTCTGGTGCAGGTTCATGAAGAGCGTCGCGGACCCGGTGGTCGGGGCGGCCCAGAACTTGTTGTGCTCGGGATCGGCGGAGAGGAACTGCTCCTCGATCTGCGGGATGAACGCCTGGGCCCAGTCGGCCTCGCCCTGGGCGAGCGCGGTGGTCAGCGCGGTGTTGTCGCCGTAGGAGACGTAGTGCAGCTCGGGCACGGCCAGGTCGCCGCCCCAGTAGTCGTCGCGCGCCTCGAGGGTGACCGACTCGGTCGACCAGTTCGACAGCGCGTAGGGGCCGGTGCCGACGAGGTCGTCGCCCTTGACGGGGTCGGTGGCCGGCTCGTCGAGGTTCTCCCAGATGTGCTTGGGGACGATCGGCACGTGCAGCACACGGGCCTGATTGACGAACTTCGACTGCCCGAAGGTCAGGGTCACGGCGTCGCCCTCGACGGTCGCGCCTTCGAACTGGAGGCCGGCGGTGTCGAGCGCCGGAGTCGAGACGAGCTCGTAGGTGAAGACGATGTCGTCGGCGGTGAACGGCTCGCCGTCGCTCCAGGTGACGTCCTTGCGCGGGACCACGGTCACGGCGGTGTAGTCGTCGTTCCACTCGATGCTCTCGGCCAGCCAGGGGGTCACTTCGCGGTCACCGGTCTGGTTGACGAGGCCGAGCGTCTCGAAGATGACCTTGCCGTAGCCGTACTTCGAGGCGGACGAGTCGCCGACGAACGGGTTGTTCGACTCGGTGGTGATCGCGCCGTCGGGCTTCGCGATCGTGAGGGCGGCCGACTCGCCCGAACCGGCGTCGTCGTTCCCGCCGGCGGAGCAGCCGGCGAGGGCCGAGATTCCGAGGGCGGTGATCGCCGTGACGGCGATCAGGGATTTCCTGAGCTTCATTGCTTCTCCTTGGGCACGGTCGTTGTGCTGCGTGGGGGACATTCACTTACTGGCGAGAAAGTAAGTGATTGCGAGGTTACCCACTGGTAAGTTCATTGGCAAGTACGAGTCGGAGAGGAGCACCGCGTGGCAGACGAGAAGTCGCGAGTGCGTCCGTCGACCCTCGCGAAGCGTGAGCAGATCCTCACCGCAGCGGTCGAGATCTTCGGCAACAAGGGGTCGACGAACGGCACGCTGGCCGACGTGGCCGAGCAGGTCGGCCTCACCCACGCCGGCGTGCTCCACCACTTCGGCTCCAAGCAGAAGCTGCTGCTCGAGGTGCTCTCCTACCGCGACCAGGCGGATGTGGCGGCACTCGAGAAGAAGCACATCCCCGGCGGGCCCGAGCTCTTCCTGCACCTCGTGCGCACGGCCTTCGCCAACGAGAAGCGCCCGGGCATCGTGCAGGCGTATACCGTGCTCTCCTCCGAGTCCGTCACCGACGACCACCCCGGGCGGGAGTACTTCGAGGAGCGGTACACGACGCTGCGCCGCGAGGTGACGGCGGCGTTCCACGAGCTCTGCGCCCAGGAGGGCGTGGACGACCCGCAGAGCATCGCCGCGGCATCCGCCGGCATCCTGGCCGTCATGGACGGGCTGCAGCTGCAGTGGCTCCTGCACCCCGCCGTCATCGAACTCGGAGAGGCGAGCGAGTTCGCGATCCGCGCGATCGTGAACGGCGTCCTGCATCCGGGACCGGAGCTCGGCACATACTCCCGCGAGGGCTGACCAGGTTCCGCTCGAATACTCCGCCGACCCGGCCCTTTTCCTGCGAGCCACCCTCTTATCGCGCGCCACAGAGGGCTGGCTCGAGCAGAAGGGGCCGGGTCGGCACAATGCATCCCCGAGTAGGCTCGGGGCCATGACGATCGACCTCGAAGCGCTCTACATCGACCTGCACCAGCATCCCGAGCTCTCGTTCCAGGAGACGCGCACCGCCGGCATCGCCGCCGCTCACCTGCGCGATCTGGGCCTCGAGGTCGAGGAGGGCATCGGGGTCACCGGCGTCGTCGGAGTTCTCGAGAACGGCGCAGGCCCGGTCGTCTGGGTGCGCGCAGACATGGATGCCCTGCCCGTCGAGGAGCAGACCGGCCTGGCCTACGCGAGTACCGCAAAGGGCGTCGACCCGGCCGGGAACACCGTCCCGGTCATGCACGCCTGCGGACACGACATGCACGTCACCGCGATGGTCGGCGCGGTCGAGAAGCTCGTCGCCGAGAAGGCCGACTGGACGGGCACGCTCGTCGTGCTGATCCAGCCCGCAGAGGAGTACGGCGCCGGCGCGCGAGCGATGCTCGATGACGGCATCCTCCGCCGCTACCCGAAGCCCGACGTCGTGCTGGGCCAGCACGTCACCCCGCTCCCCGCCGGGATCATCGGCGTGCGCAGCGGCACCCAGATGGCAGCATCCGACGGTCTCACGGTCATCCTGCACGGCCGGGGCGGGCACGGCTCCCGCCCGCACTCCACGATCGACCCGGTCGTGATGGCGGCGGCCACCGTGATGCGGCTGCAGACCATCGCCTCCCGCGAGATCGACCCGCAGGGCGTGGGCGTCGTGACGGTCGGCTCGATCCACGCCGGCCTGAAGAACAACATCATCCCGGCCGAGGCGACACTCGAGCTGAGCCTGCGCTACCCGAACGAAGAAGCCCGCGAGAAGGTGCTCGCGAGCGTCGAGCGCATCGTGCGCGCCGAGGCCCTCGCCTCCGGCGCCGAGCGCGAGCCCGAGATCCACACGCTGCACACGCTGCCGGCCACGATCAACGACGAGGATGCCACGGCCCGGGTGACCGCCGCGCTGCAACGTGCACTGGGCGAGGCATCCGTCATCGATCCCGGGATGTTCACCGGCAGCGAGGACGTCTCGTGGTTCGCACGGGATGCCGGAGTGCCCCTGGTCTTCTGGTTCTGGGGCGGAGTCGACCCGACGCGTTTCGCCGAGGCCGCCGCCGCCGGGCGCCTGGACAAGGACATCCCGACGAACCACTCGCCGTACTTCGCGCCGGAGATCCACCCGACCATCGAGGTCGGCGTGACCGCTCTGTCATCGGCCGCGCGCGAGTTCCTCGGCTGAGCGCCGTCAGAGCCGTCGCACCGTGATCGCCTCGCGTCCGTACTCCTGTCGCGCCGTCCGCATGCACCGCGAGCACAGGATCTCGACGCGCCGCGGATGACCCTCGCCGCAGACGCAGTCGATCGTGACCCGCCATTTGGCCTTGCGTCCGCAGGGGGCGTAGCCGGTCTCGTCGCCGTGGTCGCACTCGCAGCGCTGCGGTTCGCGATCGATGCCGGCCAGAGACCCGACGTCGACGACGCTCTCGGTATCGACATTCGCTGAACTCACCAGGTGATGCTCCCAGGAGTCACCCGTCGACCGCAAGAGCGCGACTGGTGGCGGATCAGCCGCCGATGGCGTTCATGCCGCGGGCGGGCTGCAGGAACGACGGGTCGTTGATCGCATGGCCGGGCAGCTTGCCGTGCACGCAGGAGCGCAGCAACGCGGCGATGGCGTCGGCGCGGTGACCCGGCACCGATCCTTCACTCCGCATCACCGCGGTGAGGTCGTACTCGGCGTTCGAGAACAGACAGTTGCGGAACTGACCGTCGGCGGTCAGCCGCAGGCGGTCGCACGCGCCGCAGAACGGCGCGGTCACCGAGGCGATCACGCCGACCTCGTGCGGGCCGCCGTCGATGCGCCACTTCTCGGCCGGAGCTCCTCCGCGCCCGGGCACCGGGTCGAGCTGCCAGCGCTCGCCGAGCTTCTCGAGGATCTCCTCACGGGTCACCATCGTGGAGCGGTCCCACGTGTGCCCGGCATCCAGCGGCATCTGCTCGATGAAGCGCAGCTGCGCGCCGACGCCCATCGCGAAGGCCACGAGGTCGGGCAGCTCATCGTCGTTCACGCCGCGCATCGCGACGGCGTTGAGCTTGAGCGGACGGAGTTCGGATGCCGCGGCGGCGGCGATGCCCTCGAACACGTCCTCGATGCGGTCGCGACGGGTGAGGTCGGCGAAGCGCTGGCGATCGACCGTGTCGATGCTGATGTTCAGACGCGTGAGGCCGGCGGCGATGAGGTCGGGAAGCTTCTTCGCGAGGCTGATCCCGTTCGTGGTCATCGCGACCTCGACCGGACCGTCCTCCCCCTCGATGCGGGCGATCCGACGGACGACGTCGACGATGTCGGCGCGCAGCAGCGGCTCGCCGCCGGTGAGCCGGAACGTGCGGATGCCGAGCGCGGCCGCCACCTCGGCGACCTCGACGATCTCGTCGGTGGAGAGGATGCTGGCGCGCGCGAGCCACTCGTTGCCCTGCTCGGGCATGCAGTAGGTGCAGCGCAGCGAACAGCGATCGGTCAGCGAGATGCGGAGATCACGGTGCACACGGCCGTGAGTGTCGACGAGCGCACCGCTCGTCGGGACAGCACCGCTGGCGGTCGTGACGTCGGGCGTGCGGACGCCGATCACGACCGGTACGGCCGTCATCGCTCCACCTCGCGCGTAGTCATCCTCCGAGACTAACCCGCGATCCGCCGTCGAGGGTAGGCGGGACGGCGACGACCGGCACATTGCCAGCGACGGCTAGCCGCGCGGCTCGTCGCTGTCCCGCAGGGAGTGGACCATGCTGCGCAGCATCTTTCGCGCAGCCGCCTGCTCGCCGGCCGTCATGCCGCTCAGCATCCGGACCTCGACGGATCGGACCGCCGCGCTCGCCTTCTCCAGCCGGCGGCGACCGAGGGGCGTGAGGCGCGCCGGCAGGACCTTGCCCACCGCCGCCTCCGCCGGTCGGGTCACGGACCCGTCCCGCTCGAGCGACTGCAGCAGCACGTTCATCGACTGCCGCGTGACGAACGTGCCGCGCGCGAGCTCGGAATTCGACAGGCCGGGGCGCTGCGAGAGCAGCTCGAGACAGGAGTAGTGGGTGATGGTCATCCCGAGCGGACGCAGCACCGCCTCCATGGAGGCGCGCAGCGCGCTCGACGCCTCCTTGAGGAGGTAGCCGAGCGAGGTCTCGAGATGGATGGCCTCTCCGTCTTGACTCATGTCAGTATTCTGACATACGCTGTTGCGTGTCAGAAAACTGACACACAGGAAGGAACATCATGCCCGTCACCGGACCCGACTTCATCTCGCTCCAGGTTCGCGATCTCGCCGCATCCCAGGCGTTCTACGAGCAGTACCTCGGCCTCGTGCGCTCCCCCGCCGGCCCACCGCATGCGGTCGTGTTCGAGACGACCCCGATCACCTTCGCGCTGCGCGACGTGATTCCGGGCACGGATCTCGCCTCCGTCGCACAGCCCGGAATCGGCGCGGCGATCTGGTTGCACGCCACCGACGTCCAGGCGATCCATGACGCCCTCGTCGCCGACGGACGCACGATCGTGTCCGCTCCGATCGACGGGCCGTTCGGTCGCACGTTCACCTTCGCCGACCCCGACGGCTACCAGGTCACGCTGCACGACCGCGCGTAGAGCTCCCCGCTCGTTGCAGGGCGCCGTCAGCGCGCCGCCACGAAGCGCACGCCCGCCGGGTCGACCTGCAGCTGCAGCGGATCCCCCGGCGCGAGTCCCGCCGCGTCGGCGAGCGAGACGTCGACCTGGCAGAACGGAGTGTGCACGCGGATCCCGGCGAGCGTCGACTCGAGCCGCGTGATCCGCGTGCGGCACGCGTCGGGGTTTGTCGCGGCGTCGACGACCCTCACATCCTGCGGGCGGAACACCGCGACGAGTGGCGCACCGTCCGTCGCGGCCAGCGCGCGCGACGCGGCATCCGTGCTCGTCAGGTGCAGCTCGCCGTTCGACCACCCGCCGCCGCGCGCGACCCCGACGACCCGGTTGACGCCGGCGATCGAGGCGACGAAACCGGATGCCGGTTCCGCCAGCACCTCGCGCACGGGGCCGCTCTGCGTCACGCGACCGGACTCGATGACGATCAGCCGCTCGGCCAGCGCCACGGCATCCGCCGCATCGTGCGTGACCGCGATCGTCGTGGTCCCGGCGAGCTGGTCGCGCAGCATCCGACGGATCTCTCCCGCCGTCTCCGGGTCGAGCGCGACGAGCGGCTCGTCCAGGAGCACGGCGCGCGGAGACGCGGCGAGCGCACGCGCCACCGCGACCCGCTGGCCCTCGCCGCCGGAGAGCTCTCGCGGCATCCGGTCTCCTGCTCCCGGAAGGCCGACGCGGATGAGCCATTCGTCGGCGGCGTCGCGTGCGGCGCGGGCGTCGGCACCACCCGCACGGGGGCCGAAGGCCACGTTCTCGCGCACGGTCAGATGCGGGAACAGTCGGGCGTCCTGTCCGAGCAGCACGATGCCCCGATTCTTGGGCTCCGTGCGCACGCGCGGCGCCTCCACTCGATCGACGACTCGGTCCCCGACCGAGATCTCCCCCGCTGTCAGCGGCTCGAGGCCGGCGAGCGCCTGGAGGAGCGTCGACTTGCCCGCTCCACTCGGCCCCATCACCGCGACGGTCTCGCCGGGCGCGACATCCAGGGCGATGTCGACGGCGAAGTGTTCCCGAGCCACGACGATGTGCGCGCTCAGCCCGCTCATCGCGCCGCTCCCGGTCGCCAGCCACGCACCAGCAGCAGCACGGCGATGGCGGTGGCGAGCAGCAGCAGCGCGAGGGCGACAGCGGCACCCTGCGAGACTCCGGCGCCGTTGAACGCGGTGTAGATCGCAAGGGGCATGGTCTGCGTGACACCGGGACGGTTGCCGGCGAACAGCGCCGTGGCCCCGAACTCGCCGATGGCACGGGCGAAGCAGAGCACGACGCCCGCCACGATGCCCGGCGCCGCGAGCGGGAGGGTGATGCGGCGGAGGATCGTCCACCGCCCCGCGCCGAGCGCCGCAGCAGTGCGCTCGTAGTCGACGCCGGACGTGCGCACCGCGCCCTCGACCGCGAGCACCAGGAACGGCAGGGCGACGAAGGTCTGCGCGAGCACGACCGCGGGCGTGCTGAACGACAGCCCGAGTCCACCGAGCCATCCGGCGCGACCGAACAGGTACAGCAGGGCGACGCCGCCGACCATCGGCGGCAGGACGAGCGGGACCGTCACCGCGGCGCGGAGCACAGCGGCGAGGCGCGGTCCCGAGCGGGCGATGTACAGCGCAAGCGGCACCCCGACGATGATGCACAACAGTGTGGCGACGAGCCCGGTCCCGAGAGACAGCGCGAGGGCCGAGAGAGCGGCCTCCGACGTCACATCGGCGATGAAGGTCGACCACTGCACGCGGCCGACGAGCGCCGCGAGCGGGAGGATGAGGAAGGCCAGCCCGATCAGCGCGGGGACGGCGAGCGCGCGGGGCGCGTATCCCTGCGCACCGCCCGCGCTCATGGCTTTCCGAAGCCGAAGTCCGCGAGGATCTTCTGACCGGCGGGCGAGAGTACGAAGGCGACGAACGCCTCGGCGGCATCCGGGTTGCGCGCGTCGGTGAGCGCGGCGATCGGATAGTGGTTCACGACGTCGTCGGCGCCCTCGGGCACGATCAACTCGATGTCGTCGCGGCCGACCACGTCCGTCGCGTACACCAGACCCGCGTCGGCTTCGGATGCCGCGACCTTCGTGAGCACCGCGGTCACGTTCTGCTCGAGGCTCGCAGCCTCGACCGTGACCCCGGCGGCGGTGAGGAGCTTCGCGGATGCCGCGCCGCACGGCACCTCGGGGGCGCAGAGAACCGTGGTGGCGGCGGCGAGGTCGGCGAGAGTCTTGACCTTTCCTGGGTTGCCGGCGGGAACCGCGATGACCAGCGTGTTGGAGGCGAAGAGCGCCGGGTCGATCGCGGCGTCCTTCGCCTTGCCCATGTTCGCCTCGTCGGCGGAGGCGAAGACGTCGGCTGGAGCGCCCTCGAGGATCTGCGTGACCAGCGTCGAGGAGCCGTCGTAGACCGGGCTGACCTTGACGTCCGGATTCTCGGCCGTGAACTCCTCGGCGATCGCGTCGAAGGCACCCGACAGGGAAGCTGCGGCGTAGACGGTGAGCTCACCGCTCAGAGTTCTCTCCGCTGCAGTCTCCGACGGTGAGGAGGACGGCATGGACTCCGCTGCGCCCGCACACCCCGTGAGGGCGAGGACGGCAGCGGCGAGGAGCGCAGTGGCGGAACGGCGGAACGTGCGATTCATGTGTCAGACCTTGGGGACTTCGACGACGACCTGCGTCGCCTTGACGGAGGCGGTGGCGAGCGAGCCGACCTCGAGCTGCAGCTCTCGCGCGGCCTCGGCCGAGATCAGCGAGACGACGCGGTGCGGACCGGCCTGGAGATCGACCTGGGCCATGAGCCCGTCGATCTGCACGCGCGTCACGATGCCGACGAACCGGTTGCGGGCACTGGACAGGAGGTCGTCCTCGGCCTTCGCCTCCTCGGCGAGGGCGACCGCGCGGGCTGCGAGCGCGTCACCGGGGATCTCCGCTGGAACGGCATCCGTCACCGGGAGGAGCCCGTGATCGATCCAGCGCCGGACGGTGTCGTCGCTCACTCCGAGGAGTCGCGCGGCACGGGCGATCCGATAGGTCTGCATGGGGCGAATCTACCGCAGATGCGGAATGCGCAGTCATATCCATCCGATTCTGCGTAACTCACGGTCTCGCGGCGGATCGCTGTGGTGACGATTCGCGGAGGAGTCGACGCTTCGCGGACCGATATCCACGGAACGGTCCGGGATTCGTCAGGGGCTCCGCGAAACGTCGGTCGACGCCGAGGGCTGATCATCACTGCCGCGACTGCGCCCTACCCTGTCGGCAGCTCGACACCGGTGACGTCGGCCAGTGCGGCGAGCAGCTCCTGCTGGAACGCCGGGTCCGCGACGGCCGGATGGGGCTGCCGCTGCTCGCCGTGGTGCCAGTAGCCGCCGGTGACCGCGAGGTGCGGATCGGTCGCCAGGCGCTCCTGGGTCTCGTGGCCGAGGTCGAAGTCGTCGGGTGCGCCGACACCGCCCATCTTCGTCGGCACCCAGCCGGGGTCGACGGCGTTGGCGGAGACCCGCGGTGCCCACCGATCGGCGACCGCCGTGGAGAGCGTCGTGAGGAACAGCTTGGTGTCGGAATAGCTGGCGGTCACACGGTCGCCGTCCCAGTCGAGGCCCGCGAGGTCGGTCGACCCGCCGCGATGCATCCCGCTGCTGAGGTAGACGTGTCGGGTCGGGGTGCGCAGCAGCGCGGTGAAGAGGTACGGCGCGACGACGTTCACCGACAGCAGACCGGGGCCCGAGATCACGCCGGCGTTGTGGATGACGACGTCGATGGCTTCTCCCCCGTCGAGCTCCGCCGCGGCATCCATCACGGCCTGCCGATCGGCCAGGTCGACGATGATCCGGTCGGCACCACGGTCGGTCAGCTCGGCGACCGCCGCGGCCCGCTCCGCACTGCGCGCGTGCACGATCACCTGGTGACCCTGGTCGAGAAGTGCTGCTGCCGTCGCGCGGCCGAGACCGTCGGTCGAGCCGGTGACGAGGATGCGTGTCATGACACCATCCTCGCCCCGATCACACGCATGAGGGCCGGAGGAGCACGCACCCTCCACACGCGCGCGCGACGAGGCCTACGCTGAAGCCATGCAACCTCTCGTCGCCCCCGCATCCGCTCTGGAGCCGACCGAGCTCGTCCGCACCGCCCGGCACGCGGTGCTCGCGGGCATCGGCGAAGAGGGCCAGCGCCGCCTGAACGCCGCCCGCGTCACCGTCGTGGGCGCCGGCGGGCTCGGCTCGCCCGTGCTGCTCGCCCTCGCCGCGGCCGGCATCGGATCGATCACCGTGATCGACGACGACGTCGTGGAGCTGACCAACCTGCAGCGCCAGCTCGCGCACCGGGTCGAGGACATCGGCACGCGGAAGACCGCGTCCGCGGAGCGGGCGATCAGCGCCATCGCCCCGCAGACCGTCGTCACGCAGTTCCCGGAGCGCCTCGACGGCGAGAACGCCGAACGTCTGCTCGCCGGTGCCGACGTGGTCGTCGACACGAGCGACTCGTTCGACACCCGCCGCGACGTCGCCGCCGCGGCCGAGGCACTCGGTGTCCCGCTGGTGTGGGGAGCCGTGCAGGAATGGCACGCACAGGCGACCGTCTTCTGGTCGAACCCGCCCGAGGGCGAGCCCGTGGTGCTCGCCGACCTCTTCCCGATCGGCACCGAGGGCGAGCCGCCGAGCTGCGCCCAGGTCGGTGTACTCGGTGCGCTCTGCGTGCAGGTCGGCGGGATGCTGGCCGGCGAGGTGATCAAGCTCGTCACGGGAGCCGGGAAGCCCCTGCTCGGCCGGCTCGCGATGATCGACGCGCTCTCGTCACGCCAGCACGAGATCGCGATCCGTCCGGCATCCGCGACGACCGAGGCGGTGTCGGCATGACCGCCCTGCGTTCGGTCGAGGACCAGCTCGCGCGTGTCCTCGACGCCGTGCACGTGCTCGAGGCCGAGACCCGCCCGGTGCGGGATGCCTCGGGGCGCACTCTCGCGGATCCGGCCGTCGCCGCCCACGACATCCCCCTGTTCGACAACTCCGCCATGGACGGCTTCGCTGTGCGCGCCGCCGACGTCGACGCGGCATCCGAGGCGAACCCGATCACTCTCCGCGTCGTCGCAGACCTTCCGGCAGGGGTGTCTCTCGACCCGCCGCTCGGCCCCGGCGAGGCGGCACGCATCATGACCGGTTCTCCGGCTCCCGCGGATGCCGACGCGATCGTCCCGTTCGAGGACACGGAGGGCGGTCTCGCCGACTCGCTGGGCGAGGTCCGCGTGCTGCGGGCGCCGGCGAAGCCCGGCGCATTCGTGCGCCGGCGCGGAGCGGATCTGCAGGCGGGCGACGACGTCGTGCTCGCGGGCGAGCGTCTGGGCGCGTTCCAGATCGCCGCGGCCGTCGCTGCCGGGCTCGCCGAGGTGACCGTGACGCGCGCTCCGCGCGTGGCCGTGGTCTCGACCGGGAGCGAACTGCTCGCGCCGGGAGAACCCGCCGCCCGCGGACGCATCCCTGATTCCAACGGCCCCCTGCTCGAGCAGCTGGTGGCGGATGCCGATGCCGAGGTCGTCCTCGTCGCCCGGGTGCCCGACGAAGCGGATGCCGTCCGTGCGGTCACCGCAGAGGCCACGGCCCTCGGCGCCGACGTGATCGTGTTCACGGGCGGTGTGAGTGCGGGCGCTTACGAACCGGTGCGCGGCGCGTTCGACGGACAGGGCGAGGTCGAGTTCGTCGGCGTCGCGATGCAGCCGGGCAAGCCGCAGGCCTTCGGCGTGCTGGATGCCGGAGCACTCGTCTTCGGGCTCCCCGGCAATCCGGTGAGCGTCGCGGTGTCGTTCGAGGTGTTCGTGCGCCCGGCTCTGCTCGCGATGCAGGGTCGCGCCGGCATCCACCGCCCGCACGCGTCGTTCACCGCCGATGCCGCCTGGACCACGCCCGCCGGCCGTCGTCAGTATCTCCCTGCCGTGGTCGATCTCGTCGCCCGCACCGTGAGCCCCGCGACATCCGGTGGCTCGGGCTCGCACCTGGCGGGCGGGCTCGCTCGAGCGCAGGCGTTCGCGATCGTCCCGGCCGAGGTCCAGGCCGTTTCCGTGGGCGACGCTATCGATGTCATGCTGGTCGGATGAGCTTCCCTCACCTTGACGCGGCCGGCCGCGCGCACATGGTCGATGTGACCGCGAAGCAGCCGACCGTCCGCACGGCATCCGCACGCGGCTTCGTGCGCTGCAGCCCCGAAGTGATCGCGGCGCTCCGCGACGGCACCGCTCCGAAGGGCGATGTGCTCGCTGTCGCGCGCATCGCCGGCATCCAGGCCGCCAAGTCCACGCCCGCGCTGCTCCCCCTGGCGCACGTCATCGGCGTGCACCGCGCGAGCATCGAGCTCGACATCGTCGACGACGGTGTGCTCATCGAGGCGACCGTCGGCACCGCCGACCGCACCGGCGTCGAGATGGAGGCCCTGACGGCCGTGTCGGTGACGGCCCTCGCGATCGTCGACATGATCAAGGGCATCGATCGCGCGGTCGTGATCGAGAACGTGCGCATCGTCGCGAAGTCGGGCGGGCGCTCCGGCGACTGGGTCCGTTCCGGCGAAGACGCGCCAGGAGACGCACGATGACCCGCGTACGCTACTTCGCCGCGGCCGCCGAGGCCGCGGGCACGGATGCCGAGGAACGCGACGAGCGCACGCTGCTCGCTCTCCGCGCGGCGGTCGTGGCGCAGCATCCGGCCCTCACCGACATCCTGCCGCGGTGCGCCGTGCTCGTCGACGGCGTGCGCGCCGACGACGACCGGCCGCTCGACGACGCCCAGCTCATCGACGTGCTCCCGCCCTTCGCCGGCGGCTGAGCCGGCATCGGCGTCAGCCGCCGATGCCCTTCCACGACGTCGTCCCGTCGGATTCGAGCTGCCGCTTCCACACGGGCAGGTCGCGCTTGATGTCCTCGATCACCGCGCGGCACACCTCGAAGGCCTCGGCGCGGTGCTCGGAGGCGACCGCGATCACGACGGCCGCATCGCCGACCTCCAGCCGCCCGACGCGATGACTGACGGCCACCACGGCGGAGGCGTCGCCGCCGGCCTGCTCGGCGATACGGCGCAGCGTCGCCTCGGCATCCGGATGGGAGCTGTACTCCAGGCCGACCACCGGCGTCTGGGCATCGGGGTCGTTGTCGCGCACCCGTCCGACGAAAGTGGTCACGCCGCCGAGTCGCGGGTCCTCCACGGCCCGGAGATGCGCGTCGAGGTCGAGGAGCTCCTCGCTCATCGCCGCCAGTCGTACGTCGTTCATGAGTGGTCTCCGCCCTCGAGCTGGTCGACGATGTGCCCGGCGACGCCGAGGATCACGGGCACCCCGGATGCCACGGCACGCGTGGAACCGGGAAGATTCACGACCAGCGCCCCGGCGGGGTCGATGATGCCGGCGAGCCCACGCGACACCGCGGACAGCGGAGTGTCCGCGAGTCCGCTGCGCCGCAGCTCCTCGGCGATCCCGGGGAGCTCGCGGGTGATCACCCGGCGCGTGCCCTCAGGCGTCTGATCTCGCGGCGCGACGCCGGTGCCGCCGGTGGTGACGATGAGCCGGATGCCGCGCGCGGATGCCCTGCGGAGCGCATCCGCCACCGAATCGGCGCCGTCCGGGATGATCTCGGCGTCCGGGCAGTGCCAGCCCGCATCCCGCAGGAGCCCGACGGCGATGGGTCCGCCGCGGTCTTCCCGCTCTCCTCGAGACGACCGGTCCGAGACCGTGATCACGAGAGCGGGGAGCGAGGTCATGGCTCCACCCTAGGTCCCGGCGCTCGTCCGCGCACCGGCATCAGGTGACGCGGATCAGCGAACGCTGCCACCCGGTCGAGCCGTCGGGGGCGATCGGTGCGCGCTCCTCGATCTGCAGATCGCCGTTCTTGTTGACCGCGCGGACCGCGACGTAGTGCGTGCCGGGGGTCGCGTCCCACTCCATGAACCACTGCACCCAGGTGTCATCGTTGATGGGGGTCGACATGGTGGCCGGCATCCAATCGCCTTCGTCGATCTTGACCTCGACCCGTTCGATGCCGACCGACTGCGCCCAGGCCACGCCCGCGATCGGGATCTTGCCCGCCGGAACCGCCTCGCCGATGCTCGGGGTGTCGAGCCGCGACGAGAACTTGATCGGGGCCTCGGCGCTGTAACCACGGGGTGTCCAATAGGCCTCGTCGTCGGCGAACGTCGTGACCTTGAGCTCGGTGAGCCACTTCGTCGCCGACACGTAGCCGTACAGCCCGGGCACGACCATGCGCACCGGGAAGCCGTGCTCGAGCGGCAGCGGCTCGCCGTTCATCCCGACCGCGAGGATCGCATCGAGGTTGTCATCGGTCAGGGCCGCCAGCGGCGTGCTGGCCGTATAGCCGTCGACGCTCTTCGAGAGCACCATGTCGGCGCCGGACTTGACGCCGGCCTTCTTCAGCACGTCGCGAAGCGGGACGCCGAGCCACATCGCGTTGCCGACGAGCTCTCCGCCGACCTCGTTCGAGACGCAGGTGAGCGTGATCGCGTACTCGTCGAGGCCCATGTCGAGGATGTCCTGGAACGACAGCTCCACGCGCTGGTCGACCATGCCGTCGATCACGAGACGCCAGGTCTCGGGGTCGATCGTGGGCACGGTGAGCGCGGTGTCGACGCGGTAGAAGTCCTTGTTCGGCGTGAACAGCTCGCTCAGACCCTTGATATCGAGCTCTGCGCCCTGCGGCACGGTCACGGTCGACTTCGGCGCCGGGAGCTTGAGGGCGTTGCGGATCGACTCGACAGAGCCGACGGCCATGGTCACGGCGCGCGAGGCGACACCCACGACGACGGCGGATACCCCGGCGATCGCGGCGAGGGCGAAGAAGCGACGGCGGTCGATGCCCTTCGGGGCGGCCGGGTTCTCGGGGACCACGCCGCTCGCGGAGTCGTCCGCCACGGCGGCGGCCGCCGCACGCCATGCGCGGAGACGCCGGACCAGCAGGACGAGGATCAGCGACCCGACGATCGTGCCGAGCACGGGCGGCAGGAAGGCGAGCGGAGTGACTCCGGCACGCGTCACGATGGCGGCTGTGGAGAGCACGCCGGCGATGACCAGGGCGATGACGCCCAGCGGAGCCTTCACGAGCTGCAGGACGCCGGCGATCGCCGAGGCGATGACCACCGCGAGGCCCAGCCCCGCGAGCAGTGCGATCTTGTCGTACTCCCCGAAGGTGGCGATCGCGAACTCCTTGAAGGGCTGCGGCACGATGTCGATCACGAAACCGCCGACCGCCAGGATCGGGCTGGCCGTGCGCGCGAAGATCAGGGCGAAGAGCTCGGCGACGGCGAGGAACACCGCGCCGCTGATCACGCCCGCGAGCGCGGCCCACGCGATGAATCGTTTCCCACTGCGTCGCTGCGCCATGATCGTCTCCTGTTCCACCGGTGAAGGTGCTCGCAGGTAGTTCGGAGGCAGAGCGGAAACGGATCGGAGCGGAGTTCCGGAGTGCGCTCCGTGTTCTCGCGTGCACAACTCAGGAGAAAAGCTCGGGCGTGGCCCGAAGCGGAACCTTCTGGGCAGATTCCGGAAGAATCGCCTGAGTTGTGCACGCCTCGAGCCGGTGCCCTCGTCGCGCGCTCCGGATCAGACCAGCACGCGTTCCGGCCGCGCATAGACGTTCATCGAGCTCCCCCGCACGAACCCCGCGAGCGTGACCCCCGACGCGGCCGCGAGCTCGACGGCGAGTGAGGACGGCGCGGACACGGCGGAGAGGATCGGGATGCCGGCCATCACCGCCTTCTGCACCAGCTCGAAGCTGGCCCGCCCCGACACCTGCAGCACCGTGCCGCTCAACGGCAGGCGGTCGTCGAGGGCGGCCCAGCCGATCACCTTGTCGACGGCGTTGTGCCTGCCGACGTCCTCCCGCAGCACCAGCAGCTCGCCGGTCGCCGCGTCGAAGAGCGCCGCGGCGTGGAGGCCGCCGGTCTTCTCGAACACGGCCTGCCCCTCGCGCAGCCTGTCGGGGAGGCCGAGCAGCAGCGCGGCATCCACGGTCACGGCATCCGCCGCCACGTCGAAACGGGAGGTCTTCTCGATCGCCTCGATGGAGGCCGCTCCGCACACGCCGCACGAGCTCGTCGTGTAGAAGTTGCGTGCGATGTCGGTGAGCAGCGGCTCCAGTCCGGGCCGGAGCGTCACGTCGAGCACGTTGTACGTGTTGCCCGAGGAGAGGACGGATGCCGGCGGCTCGGAGCCGATCGTCAGCAGCGGGGCAACCGAACCGGGCGCCCCGCCTCCTGTGCCCGGACCACCGCAGTGGATCGCGGAGAGGAAGTCGCCACCGGCCCCGATCACGCCCTCCGACACGAGGAATCCGGCGGCGAGCTCGACGTCATGGCCCGGGGTGCGCATCGTCACGGTCAGCGGGGCGCCCGCGACGCGGATCTCGAGCGGCTCCTCCACCGCGAGGGTGTCGGCGCGGCGGCGGACCGTGACCTCGTCATCGACGATCGCGATGCGGGTGACCGGCGAGCGTGCGGTGAGGCGTCCCATCTCAGTCGCCGGTCGCGACCGCGCCGGTCGCGCCCGCGCCGGTCGCGCCCGCGCCGGCGCGGTGCTCGAGGCGCACGATCACGGCCTTCGACGTGGGTGTGCCGCTGACGTCGGCGACCGAATCGAGGGGCACGAGCACGTTGGTCTCCGGGTAGTAGGCCGCCGCGTTGCCGCGAGGCGTCGAGTACGGGACGATGCGGAACTCCTCGGCCCTGCGCTCTTCGACGGTGCCGTCGGGCCCCGTCCACTCCGAGACGATGTCGACGATCTCGCCGTCGGCGAATCCGAGCTCGGCGATGTCCTCCGCGTGCGCGAGCACGACCCGCCGGCCGCCGCTGATGCCGCGGTAGCGGTCGTCCTTGCCGTAGATCGTCGTGTTGTACTGGTCGTGCGAGCGCAGCGTCTGCAGCAGCAGGCGACCCGGGGGGATCACCGGGTACTCGAGCGCGTTCGCTGTGAAGCGGGCCTTTCCGTCGACCGTCGCGAACCGGCGCTCGTCGCGGGGTCCGTTCGGGAGGAAGAACGTGCGCCCCTTCTGGATGCGGGCGTCGTAGTCCTCGAAGCCGGGGATGACGCGCGCGATGTGGGAGCGGATGAGGGCGTAGTCCGTCTCGAGGGCGGCCCAGTCGGCGCGGGGAGCGTTCTTCGGTCGGGGCGGGTGGCGCTCTCCCTCGATCTCGCCGTGCTCGGGGAGCCCTCGCTCGGGGTCGCCGTCGTGCGGCACGGGCGCCTGCGCCGGCGACGGTCCCTCGTCGAAGAGGTGGCCGCACAGGCGAGCGACGATCGCGACCTCGCTCAGCAGATCGTCGGACGGGGGCGCCAGACGGCCGCGGGACGCGTGCACGGCGCCCATCGAATCCTCAACCGTGACTCGCTGCTCGGCGCCGCCGCGGCGGTCGCGGTCGGTGCGCCCGAGCGTCGGCAGGATGATCGCCCGGCGGCCGGTGACGACGTGCGAGCGATTGAGCTTGGTGGAGACCTGCACCGTGAGGTTCACCCGGGCCATCGCGGCTTCGACGACGGCGGTGTCGGGCGTGGCCGAGACGAAGTTGCCGCCCATGCCCATGAACACGCGCACACGGCCGTCGCGCATCGCGCGGATCGCCTCGACCGTGTCGAAGCCGTGCTCGCGGGGTGCGGTGAACGCGAACTCGCGATCGAGGGCCTCGAGGAACGCCTCGGACGGCTTCTCGTAGATGCCCACGGTGCGGTCGCCCTGCACGTTGGAGTGTCCGCGCACCGGGCACACACCCGCGCCCTTCCGGCCGATGTTGCCCTGCAGCAGCAGCACGTTGACCACATCGCGCAGAGTCGGCACGGAGTGCTTGTGCTGCGTGAGGCCCATCGCCCAGCAGACGATCGTGGCCTTCGAAGTGCGCACGTCCTCGGCGATCACGCGCAGCGAGGCTTCGGACA
>Ga0307406_10000531_pt1 | contig 21917 bp, 18 predicted proteins | sample 322Cmetagenome_3_FD_203706 | JGI IMG/M metagenome (GOLD analysis project Ga0307406, IMG submission 203706) | Maize rhizosphere microbial communities from greenhouse at UC Davis, California, United States - 322HYB-C-2 | ecosystem: Host-associated > Plants > Roots > Rhizosphere > Soil | place...
TTGAAGACGGCCCGTGGAAACGACACGCCCTTGGCCGCGGCGGTGCGGACGTAGTCGGCGGCCAGATTGTCCATCAGGTTGTTCTTCATGAGCATCGTCATGAAGGCGAAGCTGGAGATGAGGTAGCACACCAGCGGCATGGCCGTGTGGTGGAGCACATCCTTCACCTTGCCCCACGAGGACAGCGTATCGAAGTCATCTCCTGTGAATCCACGCAGCGGGAACCAGCCGAGCTTCGCGCACACATACACCACCAGCAGCGATCCGAGCGCGTAGCCGGGGATGGCATTGCCCGCGAAGACCGCCACCGAGGAAGCATTGTCGAGAAAGGTGCGGTGCTTGATCGCCTTCAGGATGCCGAGTGGCAGGCACACCCCGTAGATCACGATCATGCTGACGAGGCCGAAGTAGATCGAGACGGGCATGCGCTGCAGGATCATCGACCACACGGGATCCTGATATTTCTCCGAGTTTCCGAGGCTGCCTTGGAAGAGACCGTCGTAGGAGGACTTGAAGAGCACCGCCCGGTATTCCGGCAGCTTCGTGAGTTCGGTGCCCTTGACCCACTTGCTCCAGTGCTTCGCCTGCTCCTCCGGCGTGAGCAGGCGCACCTGCCAACCGCTGAGATCCGCTTCCGGGTCGGGGACGACCCACGCATTCCCGGTGTCATCACGCTCCACCTTGGCCTCGTAGATGGTGCCGGGCACCGGGATCCGGACGATCTTCTCGCCCGGCGGGAATTCCATCCCGATTTTATTGTTGAGGTCGTCCTTCGGGACCACGCCGAGCCACTCGAAGTAGGAGCGAAAGGCGTTCTTGTCCCGGTTGTTCTTCTCAACCACGTCGAGGACTTGGGAAGTCGTGATGGAGGGCCCTCCAGCTGCCGCGCGGGTCCGTTTTCCCTGCCCCTCACCACCCATCGACGAGGAGAGCGCCCGCTCGACGGGACCTCCGGGTGCTGCGCGAATCGCACCAAAGACCAGTGCCGTGATCCCCAATAGCGTGAGCGGGACCAAAAGGAGGCGGCGCAGGAAATAGGCTTTCAAATGGCGGGGCGAAACTAACGGTTCCATGGGTTCTACCCCCTCTCCCGATCCTTGCAAGTCCTCGACAGCGCAAAGGGCCGCTTTGACAGAAACGCCCGCAAAATCCGCAAAAGAGGACAAAGACAGACCTTCGCTGCAAATTTTCCCTGCAATCCCGGCCCGAGACACGCTAGACCCACCCGCGACTCATGACACGACGCGCCCTCTACTTGCTTCCCCTGCTCCTCTGCCTCGCCGGCTGCCAGCGGGAAACCCAGGTCGAAAAGGCGAACCGAGAGAAGATCCTGCTGGTCGGAAACTCCGCCGATCCCAAGTCGCTCGACCCTCATCTGGTCACCGGCGTCATTGAGCACAATATCATCCGCGCACTGCTGGAGGGACTCGTTTCCGACGACGCCAAATCCGACACCGCCTATCCGCCCGGTGCCGCGACCTCGTGGGAGCACAATGAGAATTACACCGAGTGGACCTTCCACCTGCGCCCCGACGGCAAGTGGTCCGACGGTGCGCCGCTGACCTCGGCCGATTTCATTTTCGCCTACAATCGCCTGCTGCACCCCGACCTAGGGGGGCCGTATGCGGAGATGCTGTACTTCATCAAGAATGCCGAGGCCTTCAACCGCGGCGAGATCACCGACTTCAGCCAAGTGGGTGTGTCCGCACCCGATGACTATACTCTGAAGGTCACGATGCGGGAGCCGGTGCCCTTCCTGTTAGGCATGACTCGCCACTACACGTGGTTCCCGGTTCCTCGCCACGTGATCCTGAAGCACGGCAAGATGACCGACCGCTTCACGCCGTGGAGTGAGCCGGGCAACTTCGTCGGGAATGGTGCCTTCATTCTGAAGGAGTGGGCGATCAACGATCACGTCGAGACGGTGAAGAACCCGCTCTACTGGGACGCCGCCAACGTGAAGCTCAATGGCGTTCGCTTCATCCCCGTGGAGAACTTCTTCACCGAGACCCGCGGCTTCCTCGCCGGCCAGCTTCATACGACCTATCAGCTCCCGCCGCCGCTGGTGGACAAGATCAAGGCAGAAAACCCCGAGTTCCTGCGCCAGGAACCCTACGTCGCCACCGACTTCGTCCGCATCAATACCACCCGCAAGGAGCTGAGCGACCGCCGCGTGCGCATGGCGCTGTCAAAGGCGATCGACCGCAAGCTGCTCTGCGACAATCTGCTTCAAGGGAACATCCCCTGCGGGACGATCTCGCCGCCGATGGGCGACTACAACCCGGACCAGATCGTCGGCTTCGATCCCGAAGGCGCGAAGGCCTTGCTCGCAGAAGCCGGTTATCCGGAAGGCCGTGGTTTCCCGCGTTTCAAGGTTCTAATCAGCGCCTCCGGCACCCGCTCCACCGTGGAAGCCTTGCAAGCCATGTGGAAGGACACCCTGGGAGTTCTTGTGGACGTGGAGCCCAAGGACTGGGGTGCCTACATCTCCGCCCAACAGACGCTCGAGTACGACATCGCGATCGGGGCTTGGACCGGCGACTACCTCGATCCATCCACTTTCCTGCTGATGTGGACCAAGGGCAACGGCAACAACAACACCGGCTGGTCCAATGAAGAGTATGAACGCATGCTCTCCGAAGCTGCCCAACAGAGCGATCCCGCTCAACGCCTCGCCCTCTTCAAGAAAGCCGAACGCCTCTTCATCGAGGACCAGCCGATCCTCCCGATCGCCTATCGTGGCCGCAATTACCTCCTGCGTCCGGAAGTGAAGGGCTGGTATCCGCTGCTGCTGGATAACCACCCTTGGCACACCATCTCGCTCGAACCCTCGAACTGATTTTCAGGACGCATGTTCAAAACCATCTTTAGCCGCCTGCTGCAGGGCATCCTCGTGCTCCTGCTGCTGTTCACGATTTCCTTTTTTCTCCTTCGCCAGTTACCGGGAAGTCCGCTGACTCGCGAGAAGGCGATGCCCGAGCACATCGCCAAAAAGCAGACCAGCTACTACGGGCTCGATCGACCGCTGAGCGAACAATACCTCAAGCAGCTTGGACAGTATCTCCAAGGCAATGCGGGCTATTCGTTCCGCCTCGAAGGCAAGCCGGTCAATGAGATCATCAGCCAGGCGTTTCCCGTTTCCTTCCAACTCGGGGTGATCGCCATGGCCATCGCGATCTCGATCGGCATCCCCGCGGGTTGTATCGCAGCAGCTCGCAAGAACGGTTTGATCGACAATGGCACGATGGCCGTGGCGATGCTCGGGATCTGTCTGCCATCCTTCGTTAGCGGTCCCATCCTAGCAGAGTGGTTCGGCCGTGAGAAACAACTGATGCCTGCTCACGGTTGGGATTCCCTCACGCCGTCCACGTGGATCCTTCCGGCCTTTACGCTCGGGCTTGCCTATGCCGCCTATCTTTCCCGTCTCAGCCGCGCGGGAATGCTCGATATGCTCTCTCAGGACTTCGTCCGCACCGCCCGAGCCAAGGGCGTGCCGGGCTGGAAAATCATCATCCGCCACTGCCTGCGCGGCGGCCTGATTCCCTCCGTCGCCTACATCGGCCCCGCCTTCGCCGGCATCATCTCCGGTTCGCTGGTCATCGAGACGGTGTTCCAGGTTCCCGGACTTGGCCGCCACTTCATCAAATCGATCGAAACCCGCGACTACCCCGTCATCCTCGGCGTCACGATGCTCTATGGAGCGCTCGTCATCATCGCCAACTTCCTGACCGATGTCGTCTCGGTCTGGCTCAATCCACGCCTGAAGGCGAAATCCTGATTCTCCCGCATGTCTTCCTCCGTGGAAAAGAAATCGTCCCTGTGGTTCGATGCGTGGCTGCGCCTGCGACGCAATCGTGCCGCCGTTGCAGGTCTATGGGTCCTGATCCTAATCGGCGCCGCCTGCATCATCCTGCCGTCGATCGAAGGCTTCTTGCAGGATCCTAACAAGATCGACCTGATCCACCGCAATCTCAAGCCTACCGCTGAGCATTGGTTCGGCACCGATCAGCTCGGCCGCGACTTGTTCGCCCGCGTGCTTTTCGGTGGCCGGATTTCAATCGCTGTTGGCCTGATCACCACGATGGTATCGGTCACGATTGGCATCTGTTGGGGTGCGATCGCCGGTTACTGCGGCGGGCGAATCGATGCATTCATGATGCGGGTGGTGGACATCCTGTTCGGCCTGCCCTTCCTGGTGATCATCATTCTACTCAGCCTGATCCTCTCGCCGATGACGGCGGATCTCACCGTGTGGTGTGTAGATTTCGTCGCCGGGAAAAATGCGGACCTAGTCCAGCTCACCAAAACCCGCAACTGGGTGGAGCCGCTAGTGACTTTGGTGCCGGTCTTCATCGCCATCGGAGCGCTGTCATGGCTCACCGTCTCGCGCATCGTCCGCGCCCAGGTGCAGAGCCTGGTGAATCTCGAGTTCGTCGAAGCAGCCCGCTCGCTTGGTCTCGGTCATCTACGAATTCTGTTCCGCCACATCCTGCCGAACACGCTCGGACCCATCATCGTCTACACCACGCTCACGATCCCAGGTGTGATGATGCTGGAAGCCACGCTGTCCTTCCTCGGCATGGGTGTGAAAGCGCCTAACAGCTCATGGGGCGTACTGATCCAGGAAGGCGCGAACTACATGCTGACGAACCCATTGCAGCTCGTCTTCCCGTCGCTCTTTTTCTCGCTGACATTGTTCTCACTGAACTTCCTCGGCGATGGCCTCCGCGACGCTCTCGATCCGAAGGCGTCGAAGGATTGAGGGTGGCAAAATTTCCTCGCCAACAGGGCGGGATTGAGTGTTCATTTGATCATGGATCTACGGATCACTGATCTCCCCCTCGATGAACGTCCCCGCGAGAAGCTTGCCCGCTTCGGAGCCGGGGCCTTGGACAATGCCGAGCTGCTTGCGATTTTCCTGCGCACCGGCGTGAAGGGGCGTAGTGCCATCCAGATCGGCCGCGACTTGCTGGAGCACTATGGGTCCATCGGCTCACTCGGTAGCGCCGGCGTCGAGGAGCTTTCCCGCCAAACCGGACTAGGCCTCGCCAAGGCCTGCCAGCTCGTCGCCGCCTTCGAGCTAGGTGCACGCGCCGCCCGCGAGCAAACGGCTCAGCAGCCGCTGGACTCCCCTGAGGTCATCTACAAGACCTTCGCTGCCCAGCTCGCTTGGATTCGCCACGAGAAGCTTCTTGTGGCCTTGGTGGATACCCGGCTGCGTCACACCAGCACCGTGGAAATCAGCACTGGTACTTTGACTGAAACATCCGCCCATCCGCGGGAAGTGCTCCGCCCCGCAATGACCCGCGGAGCCTACGGGTTCGTGCTTCTTCACAATCATCCCTCAGGAGATCCAACACCGAGCCTGGCCGACGACCGCTTCACGCGCCGGCTGATCGAGGCCGCCGATCTGCTCCAGCTCAAGTTCCTCGACCACGTCATCATCGGTCGCCCGGACGGCGGACGGCTCCCCTATTTCTCATTCCGGGAAGCTGGGGTCGTGCGCTGAGCGTGTACGCAAAACGAAAAGGCAGCCCGAAGGCTGCCTCTCGCAAAATTTGAAACTCCGTCCTGGGAGCTTACTTCACGCCCTGCTTCGAGAGGCGGGTGCCCTTGGTCGCGCCTTGGCGGGCCTTGAACTTCGGGTTGCTCTTGCAGATGACATACAAGGTGCCCTTGCGCTTCACGACCTGGCAATCGGCGTGGCGGCGCTTGGCGGAAGAGAGCGAGGAAAGAACTTTCATGGGAAAATCGCGCGTTAGGTTCGGTGCGGGCCGCGGAATCTAGGGAGCGAGTCAGGCATGTAAAGCCGATTCTCGCGCAAAAATACCGATTCCTTCACTTTTCTTAACTTACCTTCGCCGGGCTCCTCCACGTCGCCGTGGGCGGTCGCGTTGACGCGCAGGAATGGATTCCACTTTCCCGGGTCAAGGCAAGCGGCTAACAAGGCCGCTCCATGAGCGATCTTGCTGCCCGCATCCCTGAAGACATCAAATCCGCCATGAAGGCGAAGGACGCCGTGACCCTGAACGCGCTCCGTGCCCTCAAGACCGCGATGAGCAATGCCTCGATCGAAAAGGGCCACCTGACCGCCACGCTCGATGACGCCGAGGTCGCCGCCTTGATCCGCAAGCAGATCAAGCAGCGCCAGGATTCCTTCGAGCAATTTTCCAAAGCCGGCCGCGAGGAACTAGCCGCGACCGAGACAGCGGAGATCGCCGTGCTGCAGAAATACCTTCCGGCTGCCATGACTGCCGAAGAGATCGCCGCGCTGGTGGATGCCGTGGTGACCGAAACCGGTGCCGCTTCGAAGGCCGACATGGGTAAGGTGATGAAGCTCGCCCAAGAGCGCGCCGCCGGTCGCGCTGATGGCAAGAGTCTCTCACAGGAAGTCGCCAAACGCCTCGCCTGACACCATGGGCTGCGCCGCCGTCATCGTGGCCTCCGGCAGTAGCCGGCGGATGGGTTTCGACAAGCTTGCCGCGGAGATCCACGGCAAGTCCGTGCTCGCCCACACCGTGAACGCGTTCATGCGCGCCGATGGCATCACGCGGGTGGTTGTCGTGTGCCCGGAAGATCGCTTCCGGCTTTTGGAAGACGAAGCCTACACCAAGCCGCTCGATCGAGCTGATGGTGGCGAGCACCGCCAGGACTCGGTGGCCAATGGCTTGGCCCTGCTCGACGCGGAAGACATGCTGGTCGCCGTGCACGATGGCGCTCGCCCGTTGGTGCGCCCGGAGGCGATTGACGAGTGCATCGAAGCTGCAAGGAAGTATGGGGCAGCCACACTGGCCCATGCCGTGGCGGACACCTTGAAGAAGGCGGATGCCGAAGGCTTTTCCCGCTACCCCGTGGACCGCACGAACTTGTGGGCCATGGAGACGCCGCAGATTTTCCGGACCTCCCTGCTGCGCCGTGCCTACGCCGGCATCGTCGAGCGCCAGACGATCGTGACCGACGAGGTCTCGGTGATGGAAGCCATGGGAATCTCGACCAAGCTGGTCGTCTCCAACTTCCCGAATCCGAAGATCACCGTGCCCGCCGACATCGCGTTGGCGAGTGCGCTATTGATGCAAGGAGTCGAGGTCGACGATTTGAAATAATTACATGAGCCGCGCGCGCTACGAAATGGTGGAGATGCCCGGCGGCTTTCGTCTGGCGGTGGCTACCTTGCCGGAGTCAGAGTGCGCGGCACTCTCGATTCACATACCTGCTGGCAGCCGCGATGATCCGACGAAGCAAGGAGGCTTGGCGCATTTCGTGGAGCACATGGTTTTCAAAGGAACCTCTCGCCGCGATGCGCGCACGATCAGCCTGGAGACCGAGGACGTGGGTGCCTCGCTCAATGCCTGCACCACCGAGGATGAGGTGACCTATGAGGCACGCGGCGAGGCGGAGACGCTGCCGCTGCTGGCGGACATGCTTTCCGATCTCGTGTGGCATGCGGCCTTTCCCGAGGCGGAGATCAAGCTGGAGCGCGAGGTTATCGGCGAGGAAATCGTGATGTATCGTGAGAGCCCGTCGGATCACATCGGCGACCTGATCTCTGCGGCGCTGTGGTCCCCTCACCCGCTCGGCGAACCGATTGCGGGGACGGAGAAGAGCATCACGAAGATCGACCGGAAGGCATTGGCCGCTTTCCGCGATGGTCATCATTTCCGCAAGGACGTGGTCATCGCGGTGGCCGGGCCATTCAGCGTGGAAGAGGCTCGCGAGCACTTGCTGCCGCACTTGCCAACATCGCGTTCCCAGCCTTCGATCCACGAGTTCGATCCCTCAGAGCTCGCCGCACCACGGCATCTGAAGGAGACGCGGGATACCGAGCAGCTTCAGCTTGCACTCGCCTTCCGAACGTCGGGGCGGCGCGATCCGCGACGGCATGCGCTGCGTCTGTTAGGGATGATCCTCGGGGAAAGCGCGAGTTCGCGGCTCTTCCAAGAGCTGCGTGAGAAGCGCGGACTGTGCTATCAGATTTCCTGCGACGTAAATCTCTTCGCCGAAGCAGGTTCGCTGGAAATCCACGCGGGACTCGCGCCGGACTCGCGGGAAGAGTCGCTGGAGTGCATCTTCCGCGAGATCGATGACCTGCGAAAGAACGGCCCGCGTGCCGATGAACTCGCCCGGGCCAAGCGGCTCGCCGTGAGCCAGACTAAGATGGCGATGGAGAGCACCGCGGCCCATGCCTCGTGGGTCGGCGATTGCCTGCTCCAGTACGACAGGCTGGTGACGCCGGAGGAAGTGCGGCGCGAGTGGGAACTGGTCACTGCAGACCAGATCCGGGAGATTGCCGAGGAGATGTTGGTCGAGTCGCGTCAGGCACTCGCGGAGATCCTGCCCGATTGAGTGGGCGCGGAGACAAGCTGGCGGGTTGCGCCCGGCGGTGATGCCGCTAGTTTGGCCCATCATGCGCCTCACTGTTCTCGCCGCCGCTCTTGCCGTCGTCACTTCCTGCCACGCCAAGCCCGGTGTGGAAACTGTCGCCACCGGCTTCGAGCGGCCGCTGTGGGTCGGCGCGCCGTCGCATGTGAAAGACCGGCTCTGGGTGGTCGAGCAAGCCGGACGGATCTGGATCATCGATGCGAAGACGGGGAAAAAGCAGCAGGAGCCGTTTCTCGACATCGCCTCGCAAGTCCGCCGCAAGGGCAATGAAGAGGGCCTGCTCGGACTCGCCTTCGCGCCAGACTTCGAGAAGAGCGGCCGGTTCTACCTGAACTTCGTCGACCGCGACCAGAACACGCGCATCGTGCGACTGACCTCGAAGGGTCCCGATTTCAACACCGCGGATCCGAACTCGATGGAGATTCTCCTTTCCTTCAAGCAGGACTTCGAGAACCACAACGGCGGTTGGGTCTCCTTCGGTCCGGATGGCATGCTTTATATCGGCAATGGCGACGGTGGTTCGGCCAACGACCCAAAGCAGCGCGCGCAGGACATGGGCACCTACCTCGGCAAGCTCCTCCGCATCGATGTCTCGCCAAAGGAGGGCTACACGGTGCCGAAGGACAATCCCTTCGTCGGCAAGGACGGCGTGAAGCCCGAGATCTGGGCGCTGGGAATGCGGAATCCGTGGCGATGCTCGTTTGACCGCGAGACCGGTGATTTCTGGATCGGCGATGTCGGCCAAAACACATGGGAAGAAATCGACTACCTGCCGAAGGGCAAGGGCGCGGGATCGAACTTCGGCTGGCGCCTCCGTGAAGGAGACAAGGAAAACCCACAGAACGGCGTGGGCGGCAAGGCCCCGAAGGACGCGCTCGAGCCGGTGTATGTCTACAAGCACGGCACCGGTTCCACCGAAGGGCTCTCGGTGACCGGCGGCTACGTCTATCGCGGCCCGGTGAAGGAGTTGCAGGGCCGCTATATTTTCGGCGACTACAACAACAAGCGCGTCTGGTCCTTCCTTCCGAAGAATGGCAAGCCGACGAAGTTCGAGGATCACACCGACGACTTCCAGCCGGACGGCGGCAAGCTCGGGATGATCAGCTCGTTCGGCGAGGATTCCTCCGGTAATGTCTACATCGTCGATCAGGGCGGCACGATCCTGCGAATCGTCGACAAGTGATCCGCCGAAGCGGTTGAGAGAATATCGTTGTCCCGCCGCCGTCCCGGCTCATCGTGAATCATGGTCGTGGACCCCGGCATCGGGAAATCGTGCCGGGTCGCCGCGTGCCAAGAACCCACCCACGCCATGCCCAGGCTTCTCTTGCACGTTTGTCTCGTCGCCGTCTCGCCAGCCTTGTTTGCCGCACCCGAGGTTCGCATCGCTCTTCCCGAACGCTGCCGCCTGCTGACCCGGCAGTATTTCGATCTCCGGGTGGAGGCCCATGGTCTCACGGACACCAGCGCCAGCCTCACCCTCCGCGATGAACTTGGAAACGATCTCACCTCCCGCTTCGGTCCGGCCGATGAGGTGACTGCCGACAACGATCCAACACCCGGGGATTTCGACAAGTCCTGGGTCTTCCGTGCCGAGAGCTATCCGACCGAAGGCATCAAGACGATCATCGCCGAGGTCCGCGATACGAGCGGCACCAGCGGCAACGACACGCGGAAGATCGGCGTGCAGCGCTTCAAGACCTTGGTGCGTCCCACGAACAAGAAGAACCTCATCCTCTTCATCGGCGATGCGATGGGGCAGAACTACCGCGATGCCGGGCGGATCGTCTCACGCAGCACGGGAGGACGTTTCCGCGAAGGATTCTTCGATGACCTCTTGGAGATGGACCGCATGCCCTACCTCGGAATGGTGATGACCCATTCCCTCAATGCGCTGGTGCCGGACTCGGCGAACACGGCGAGTGCATGGGCTACCGGCAACAAAACCGTGAACGGTGCGCTCAATGCCTTTCCCGACAACAACGACTGGCGCGGGACGCCTGCCGCACAGCTGGATAACCCGCGCTTCGAGACGCTGTGGAGCTACCTGAGGCGGCTCCATGGCTACAAGACAGGCATTGTCACGACCGCGCCGGTCAGCGACGCGACGCCGGCAGCGGAGGGCGCCTACACCATCTGGCGCGGCCAGCAGGATGACATCGCCCGCCAATTCGTCGATGGCACCTTCACGAGCGGACCCGTGTTCGATGTGATCCTCGGCGGTGGCCGCAGGCAATTCAACTCGCGCTTCGACCAACGGGACTTGCTCCAGGAACTCGTCTCGCTCGGCTACACACGGGTCGATGACCGCACCAGCTTGAATGCGCTGGCCCAGCACGAGCCTCCGGACCGCTTGATCGGCTTGTTTCACAGCGACACGATGACCGTGACCTACGACAAGCTCGGCCACCTGCGGCCGGCGGACGAATCCTCGACCGCGAGCTCCGCATTCCCGGACCAGCCGTTCTTGGAAGAGATGACCGCGCGGGCGCTCGCCACGCTCTCGAAGAATGGATCGCCCTATATCCTGATGGTGGAGGGCGGCTCCGTGGACAAGCAATCGCACGGCAACCAAGCGGCCGGCACGATCTGGGACGTGATCGAACTCGACCGCGCCATCGGCGTGGGACGGAACTTCGCGCGTGCCAACCCGAAGCGCCCGACGCTGGTGCTGGCGACGGCGGACCACAATCAATCGATGCAGGTGCTTGGCGTGGTCGATAGCACGGTGCCCGGCGCCAACGGGAACGTTCACGCCGAGGATCCATACTATTACCTCCCGGGTTCCGTCGGTGGCTTTCCCGACTACGAAGACGACGCCGCCACCGGCTACCCGCGAAACGACAACCGCTACCGCATGGCGGTCGGCTTCCGCACCCACGAACACACCGCTAGCCCGGTGCCGCTCTCGGCCGAGGGCCCGGGCGCGAGTCTGTTCACCGGCGTCTGGGACCAGACCGACCTGTTCTTCAAAATGGCCCGGGTTCTCGACAGCGACACGACCAAGCTGGACCGGCTCGAGAAGGAACGCCTGAAGCTGCAGATCGTGGATCAGAATTACGGCGAGTGAGGTTGGCCAGCGGGGTCTTTGCCGAGGAGGGTTCTGAGAATGCCAGGTCGGGCACGCTGCAGGTCAAAGGACTGTCGCTCCCAAGCGAACCGCGGCACGCCGCCGGTTCTTCGACCACGGCTTCAAACTCCTTCATCACGCCGCGATTTTCCAATTCAGGTGATTTTCAGAAATTAGACACTCAAGCAGACGCCATGTTTGCCGATTTCACCTCATTTTCAGCAGAGCAATTGATCAAATTTCGCAAATTTAACGGAAATTCACCCATTTTCGCATTGCTCATCCACCGATTTCACCTCACTTTCCCTCCCCCAACCACATTTTGCCATGAGCAAAGAGAAACTAGACGGCGCGCAAGCCCTTATCAAAACGCTCGATGACCTCGGGATCGAGTACATTTTCGGCTACTCCGGTGGAGCGGCCATCCCGATCTTCGATGCACTCGAGACGGTCAAGACGAAGATGAAGTTCATCCTCGTCCGCCATGAGCAAGGCGCTGTCCACATGGCCGATGGCTATGCCCGCGCAACCGGCAAGCCGGCAGCGGTGCTCGTCACCTCCGGCCCGGGCGCCGGCAACACGGTGACCGGCCTGATGACCGCGATGATGGACTCCGTGCCGATGATCGTGCTCTGCGGCCAGACCGTGACCTGGATGCTCGGCAAGGATGCCTTCCAGGAAGCCGACATCTTCGGCATCACGATGCCGGTGGTGAAGCACAACTACCTCTGCAAGGACACCAACTCCCTGCCACGGATCGCCCGCGAGGCATACCACATCGCCACCACCGGCCGCCCTGGTCCGGTGCTGATCGATATCCCGAAGGATATTTCCTCCGGTGCCTTCACCGGCCCGATGAATCCGCCATTCAACCTGCCCGGCTACGACCCGAGCGGTTCCTTCAAGATCGACCGCGAAAAGGTGAAGGAAGCCGCCGCGCTGATCGCCAAGGCCAAGCGCCCGGTCATCCTCGCCGGCCAAGGCACCATGATCGCCCGCGCCGACAAGGAGCTGCGCCACTTCGCGGAAACCATCGGCGCACCGGTGACCTCCACCCTGCTGGGCAAGGGAGTGTTCCCCGAAACGCACCCGCTTTCGCTCGGCATGCTCGGCATGCACGGCACCGCCTACGCCAACAAAGCGATGATCGAGTGCGACCTGCTGATCAATATCGGCTCGCGCTTCGACGACCGCATCATCGGCAATCCCGCCAAATTCTGTAAGGACGCGAAGATCATCCATATCGACATCGACCCGGCCGAGGCCAACAAGATGATCAAGCCGGACGTGATGATCGTCGGCGACGCCAAGGCCGCGCTGGCCGAGATCAACGAAAAGGTCGGCAAGCTGGAAACCGGCGAGTGGCTCGCCAAGCTGGACGGCTACAAGAAGAAGTTTCCGCTCGCCTACAAGAAGCAAGGTGGCCTGCGCATGCAGCAGGTGATCGATGAGCTCTACGAACTCACCGAAGGCAAGGCCATCGTCTCGACCGACGTGGGCCAGCACCAGATGTGGGCCGCACAGTTCTACAAGAACAGCGAGAGCTTCCATTGGCTTTCCTCTGGCGGTGCCGGCACCATGGGCTTCGGCTTCCCTGCCGCCATCGGCGCTCAGCTTGCGCATCCTAAGAAGACCGTGATCTCCATCTCCGGCGACGGCGGCTTCCAGATGACCCTGTTCGAACTCTCGACCGCGGCGATCCACAAGCTGCCGATCAAGATCGTGGTGCTGAACAACCACTACCTCGGCATGGTGCGCCAATGGCAGGAGCTGTTCTTCGATAACCGCGAGAGCGGTGTGGACCTCGTCGGCAACCCAGACTTCTGCAAGCTGGCCGCGGCCTACGGCATCCCGAGCGTTTTCATCAAGCGCCCGGCCGACGTGACCAAGCAGCTCGAGAAGGCGCTCGCCTACAACGACGGCCCGATCCTCATCCACGCCGAGTGCGTGAAGACCGACAACGTGTTCCCGATGATCCCGGCCGGCGCCGCCCTCGAGGACATGATCACCGAACCGCCGAAGACCCAGATGGCCAAGCCGGTGGGTTCGACGTGACGTCGAAGTTTGCGGGCTTTCAGTGTTCAGTTTTCAGGAGACCCCTGACTGAGCGCTGAGTCTCGCACGGCTGTTCCTGAAAACTGAAAACTTCACACTGAAAACTTTCTCTCCGATGTCCCAGACCATCGTCACCACCGAAGAACCCGGCACCGGTTTCATCCCACGCCGCGGAGCCGTTCACACGCTGTCCATCCTCGTGAATAACGAGCCGGGTGTGCTCATGCGCATCTGCCAGGTCTTCTCCCGTCGCGGCTTCAATATCGACTCGCTCGTCGTCTCCGAAGGTCGCAACGCGAACTTCTCGCGCATGACCATCGGCATCAGCGGCGATCCGCAGGGCCTCGATCAAATCATCAAGCAGGTCTCCAAGCTCATCGACGTCATCCACTGCTTCGAGCACACCTCGGCAGACTCGGTGACCAAGGAGATGATCCTGATCAAGATCAAGTGCTCGCCGGAAGACCGCTCGCAAGCGCTCCAGATCACCGAGCACTTCGGCGGCAAGACCGTCGACCTCACCCCGGCCTCGATGATCGTCATGATCACCGGCGATAGCCCGAAGGTGGACGCTGCCGTTGGCATGTTCTCGCAGTTCGAGATCATCGAGACCGTCCGCACCGGCAAGGTCGTGATGGCTCGCGGCGAGCAAGCGACCTGAAGTCGACACGCCAATCATTGCGTAAAATTCAGAATGCCTCCCGCCGTAATGGCGGGAGGCATTTTTCATTTGCTGCTTCATGGGACGCGAGCGTTCCGATGAATCCTTTTCCTCCGCCATGGCACCGGGGATGCTTTTTTTTTGGGGAGATAGTCGCAAGAGCAACTTCCGCTCGTGCGGTGTCAAAAAACTCCCCGATGAAAAGAATCCTTCCCCTCATTGCCGCATCCATTGCCCTTACGAGCATCAGCGAAGCAGTTCTAGTCGCGGGCTTCGACTTCCAGACAACGACAAACGGAGGAACGGCCGCGGTCGCTTCAGCCACTTCTCCTGCCGTCGTCGCTTCGCCTTTGACCTATGCGGCCAACTTCGGCACCGCCACCCTCTATCTGGATGGCACCCACGGTTCGTCGACCTTCACGACCGGCGTCGCCAACCCCCAATTGACCGCCTTCGGCGGATCGGCGGTAAATACCGCGGACACGAGTTTCTCCACCACGACCTCGGGTGCTGCAGCTCTCGCAATTGCCAATAGCACAGCCAATGGCAACCGGATGGTCTTTGCCCTTTCGCTGACGGACCTCGAGGCTCTGAACATCAGCTACTCGACACAAAAAACCGCCACGGGATTCACCACTCAAGAATGGAGCTATAGCACGAATGGCACTACCTTTACCACTTTCGACACCAAAAGCTGGGCCGCGGGCACCGCTACCGCCTTCGCCACGGTCGGCACGGTGACTTTGGATACTTCCGCACTTACCGTCCTCAATGGAGTGGAGACGGTCTATATTGGAGTCACTTTCACTGGAGCCACGGCGACCGCAGGGAACAACCGCTTGGACAACATTCAATTCAACGCCGTTGCCGCGGTGCCTGAGCCTGGTGCCGCCTCGCTTGGAGCCTTCGGGTTACTCGGACTTTTGCGCCGCCGGCGCTGAGCCACGATCAATCTCTCTCGTGGAAAAACCCGGACCGGCCCCGCCGTCCGGGTCTTTTCATCTACACCCATCCCTTCGCGCGCGCCTCTTCCATGGGCACGGGCGTGGCTTCACAGACCTCGCGCCAGCCAGGGAAGTTCCATTTGTTTGGAAAGCCACGGCACTGCTCAGGCTTCACGGGATGAATGCGGCAGCCACCGTCCTCCAACATGATACACTCGTGATTGTCCTTTTCGATCAGGGACAGCCCGTTGCGATTCGTACGCAGTCGGGTGTAGCGGGCGATGAAGTCATCCTCGGTCATCCCGAGAAACTCAGAGATCGGTGCGATCTCATCCTCCTCGATCCGCACGTCTCCCGGCCACTTGCAGCACGCACCGCAGCGCTGGCAGACGTAGAAGCGCTCCGGGTCCAGCAGCGTTACGCGGTTGCCCGGGCTGCCGCTTGAGGGGGTTCGAATGGGTCCAGTCATCGCGCCACGTAGCTCTGCTGATAGGCGCGCTTGTAGTGGTAATCCACTCGGCCCAGGAACCAACGCCACTTCGCACTGGGCCGACCGTTATCGAGCAGGAAATGCGGGCAGTTCTTGTTCGGAGGATTCTTTCCGCGGCGCGGCCAGTGGTAGTGAGGCACCACGCGGCTGAGCGGGATCCCCTGATCGTGCATCAGCTTGGCGGTGAGCTTGGCCGTGCGCTCGATGGTGGCGCTGCGGTTGCTGCCGCGGTGCTCGCACATTTCGATGCCGATCGACAGGCGGTTGCCGGGGCCATCGAAGTCAGCGTGCTCGCCCTGCTCATTGACCGGCATGTGCTGGATCGCCACGCGGTCGTCCACCGTGAAGTGCCAAATCATGTAGCCGATGCGATTGCCACCCCTGCGCTTCGGCGAACGCAACGCGCCACGCTTCAGGGCCAACGAATGCCGGGAGGCGTCCGCCGAATAATTCTGCGTCGAGTGAATGGTGATGTAACGCGGTGTCATCGGCCGCACCACCTTGCGGCCGTGGGTTCCCTTCGACACCATATCCACCCTCAGGTTGATTTCACGGGCGAGACCGGCCGAGGAAATGCTGCCACCAGCACCTGCACCGGCCGATACGGGATGGCGCGGAGCCGATCCCGGCGCGGGAACTCCAAAGGACCCGACGACCTGGTCACTGCCGTCGAGTGGGGAGACCTGGCTGCAATGAAAGCACACTGCCGACAACGCCAGCATCGCCACCACAAACGGAAATTTCATGGCAAGGCGTTACCACGATCACGATCCCCCGGAAAGCCCGAAGAATCAGGGAAAGTGAAGGAATTCGTGATGCGGACGAATCACCACTCAGAATGCCTGAAGAGGAGATGACCGCTGACGCGATCTCTGCACTTCCCAGAGATAGAGCTTCCCCAAGTAGGGTGGCCTCTTCGCGCGCCGAACTAGGCGCGAACCAACGTCATTCTTCCAAACACTTCGATTGGTGATTGGCGGATTGTTGAATGGCAATTTGCGACTCCTACTTCGGCTTCCACTCGCCCATCCAATGCAGTACCGGCTTCTCACCCTCGAAGGCGATGGGCAGCCAGATGTAGCGCGAGTCCGGCAGGTCGTCCTTGTTCCAGCGATCCGCCATGAAGATGAACTTGGCCTTCGCTCCGCTCACCGGCAGCACGAAGGTGCCTTGGGATTGGAAGGTGATGTCAGCCTTGTCGCCCTTGCATGGATTGCCGAGTTCCTTCCACGGCCCCCAGATCGAATCCGCCACGGCCGAGCGTGCCGCATTCGGCGCCCAAGCCGTGCAGCCGGACGCGATCAGGTAATACTTGCCACCGCGCTTGAAGACCGCCGGGGCCTCCATCAACCGGCCGGGAAAGACACGGACGTATTTGCCCGTCGTCTTCAGATAATCGTCGGCCAGCTCGGAGATGTGCATGGTCGCGTTGTCCTCCGAAGCGGCGAAGAGGTAGCCCTTGCCATCGTCATCCACAAAGATCGTGAGGTCGCGGGCCATCTGACCCTTTTCAAAGTCACGGACCAACGGCGCCTTCGGATCCTTCTTATCGTCCTCGGTCACGTTCACTGGCCACACGCCCTTGTCCGGACGAAAGCTGCCGAGATACTTGAAGTTACCATTGGGAGTATCCGAAACCGCCACGCCACAGCTCGCCGCCGCATAGTCGAGGCTGTCGGCATGGAACCACATGACGAACTTCTTAGTCTTCGCATTATAGATGACCTTCGGCCGCTCTAGCACCTTTCCGGGATGCAAGTCACTCGCCGGATCGTTCACCGCTAGCAGCACGTTGCCCTCGTTCTTCCACTTCAACAGGTCGGTCGAGGAGTAGCAGGAAACCCCGGTGACATCGACGCGCGTGCCGCCCCACGACTTGTTCACCTCGGGCAGGTAGGTTTTGCCCTGCTTGATCTCGCCATACCAGTAGTAGGTGCCCTCGTGGAAAAGCACTCCGCCGCCATGGGCATTGACCGGCTTGCCCTCGGTATCAGGCCAGATTTCCCCGGAGCGGATGGAGGTCATCGGTTCGGCAGCATGGAGGGTGACGAAAAGCGCCGCCAAAGGAAACAGCCTGCGGCCAACCGGGAGAAAAGCGGAAAGCGGGTTCATGGTCGATGAGATCATTCGGACTGCCAATTTCCTCTATTCCAACCCTGCCGTCCATCCTCCGATTCACGAGCCCCACGAACGTGGGGGGGAAGCCGGTTCTGGACGATTTCGCAGATCCACACCAGAGACGGAAATCCGTCACCAGAACCCGGGATCTCTCGGTAGCACTTGGTGACCCGTATCCAAGCCACTGCCGATCAATTCCGACCGTCTCAACATTACCGGCTAGCAAGGGCATGGAGCGGACCTGGACTCACCGTCTAAGGCCGCCCTCGTTTGCCGTCTCCGTGGCGCAATCGAGACTGCTTCACGCGCCATCTAAGTCCGTAGACTCCCATCCCTGCGGCTCCGCATGAGAAGATCATGGCCCCGGCCATGGGCCATATCCTGAAATCGCGATGATAGACCGAATACGATGGGGTGTCGGGATCGACATAAACGGCCACGCGACGATTCTCGCGTTGGGCGCTGGCAAGCACAGGGTAGAACTGCGCCGTGCTGACCCACAGTGAAACTCTATCTCCCTTATGTTGCAACTCGTCGTTTGGGCAGGGGTGTATTCTGGGACGGCGTTCTCGCTGCAGCGCAGGCTGAGCCCGCGTATTCATTCTGACAATCCGACCGGTGGGCCACCTGACGGCAATCTCGCTAAGAGTGGATCCGGAAGCTCGGTTGCCGTTCAGGAATTCGGCGCAAAATGCTCAGCCTAAGAGAAAATACTCCCACCGGGAATCGAACCCAGATCTAGAGTTTAGGAAACCCTTGTTCTATCCGTTGAACTATGGGAGCGGAGCGGCGGGAGACTAATGGCGGGTTCGGGAGGCTGGCAAGCCCCGGGGCTTGCCGGAGGCGGCGTGGGTGTGGAAAGTCCGGCCGCGCATGAGCGAAGCTGCCGATGAGACCCCGAAAGCGCCGACCCTGGCCCACAAGCTGGAGTATGCGGCGTTCCGCGCGGCGGAGGGGTTTCTCTCGCTCTTTTCGCTAGAAACCACGGTCAGGGTCGGCCAAGCGCTCGGGTTGGCGGCTTGGGCGTTGTTTCCGAAGTGGCGGAAGCTGGTGGCCCGCAACCTTCGGATTGCCACTGCGGCGGAGGCCCCGGATGCGGCGGAGATTTCCAGACGGGTGCGCGAGACCTTCCGGCGTGCGGGCAACAATATGCTGAGCAGCCAGCGCGCGGCGCTGATGACGCCGGAGCAGTTGGAAAAGCATATCGAGTTCGAGGGTCTGGAGCACCTACTCACTCACATCGAATCCGGTCGCGGGGTGGTGCTCGTGTGGTCGCACATGGGCAATTGGGAAGTGCTCGCCCAGCTCGTTAAAACCCTCGGCCCCCATGCCAAGGGCGGGCCGATTTTCCGGCGACTCGAAAACCCATTGCTGGACGAGCTGACAGTAAAGCGCCGGACGCAGCAGGGCGCGGTACTCTTCGACAAGCACGATGGCTTCAATGGCCCTGCCGCGCTGCTGCGCGAGGGCGGAGTGGTCACGGTGATGACCGACCAACGCGCCGGCGGCCATGGCGAACTCTGCCCGTTCTTCGGCCGGCTCTCCTCCTGCACTCCCCTGCCCGCCCTGCTCGCCCGCCGGACCGGCGCAGCCATGGTCACGCTCTCGGTCTTCTGCGTCGGCACCGGTCGCTGGCGGTTGAAGGTCCGCCCGGTGCCGGAGAAGGCGCGCACTGCCGAAGTCGTCGCTCACTTGGAAACGGCGATGCGCGACCGCCTGACCGATGTCTTCTGGTTTCATGACCGCTGGCGCATCGATAAGGTGCGCCCGCTTTGCTTCTTCACGAAACAAGCGCCCACCGAAGCCGCGCGTGCAGCCACGGTGCCGACGCGCTTCGCGGTCACGCTGCCCGATGGCAAACCCGAGGCGGTGGGGGCTCTTGCCACATTGTTAGAGCTGCGCCCCGACATCCGCATCGACGTGCTCGATCCCGGCAACCTCCCAGCGCTGCCGGATGATCCCCGGATAGTGCGCTATCCTTGGGACCGCGAGGTGCCCGGGCACCTTGCCGATGGTCTGTTAGAGCAATGCGAAGCGTCGCATCCCACGCCGCTGGACTTCGTGCTGCTGCTTGGCGGCGAGCTGTCGCTTGCCAAGGCGGCGAAGCGCATGGGGCTGCGTGCCATCCTCGGTGCCGGAGTGTCCGGCAAGCCGTGGACCCGAACCTTTCCCCTTCCCGCGGACGCCGATGGTTGGCGACGCATGGCCGAAGATCTGGTGCTCACAGCCAAGAACCGCAAGGCATGACATCGCTTGAAATCCATGTCCTGTCCGATGGCAAGCCCGGCCATGAGAACCAGTCCTACGGGCTGGCCGAGGCGATCGGGCGGTTGCGGCCGGTGACCACGTCCAAGATTCACCTAGCCGGCTTGCGAGGGCCTTTTTCGCGGCTCAAGAACGCATTCAAGGAGACGGAGCATCTGCCAAAAGCCCGGCTCTTGATCGGCGCTGGCCATGCGGTGCATCCGGCCTTGTTAGCATTGTCCCGGGCCAATGACGTCCCGTGTGTGCTGCTGATGAAGCCGACCTTGCCAGCAGCGCTCTTTGATCTGTGCCTGGTGCCAGAACACGATTTGGAAGGCCGCGAGCCGCAGGATCATGTGATTCCCACCATTGGCGCGCTCAATCGCGTGTTACCTCCCGATGGACGACCACGACATGGCGGGCTAATCCTGTTAGGCGGACCTTCATCGTCGCATGGCTGGGACGCCACGCCGTTGGAGAAGGCAATCAGTGCAATCGTTGCCGCAGGCAAGGACCGCCCGTGGCGGGTCACCGATTCGCGCCGGTCACCGGCGGGATCCTTGGATTCTTTGACAAAGGCCTGCCCGGCCTTGGCCGCCTATCCCCATGGAGACACCGGTCGCGATTGGTTGCCGCAGATGCTGGCAGAAGCCGCCGAGGTTTGGGTCACTGAGGATAGCATCTCAATGATCTACGAGGCCCTTAGTAGTGGCGCGAATGTCGGGCTGCTGCCCGTGCCTGCCACGAAGAAAGCGGGACGAGTCGCTCGCGGCGTCGAGCGGTTGGTAAAAGAAGGCTTTGTCACCCGCTTCGCCGATTGGTCATCTGAAGCAGGCTTGGCCGAGCCGCCACAGGTGCTCCGCGAGGCTGACCGCTGCGCCGCCATCGTTCTCAAGCGGCTGATCCCGTCATGACCATGAAGGTGCTGCAAATGATCCCCGAGATGGAGTCCGGCGGCGTTGAGCGCGGCACGCTGGAGCTTGCCCGTCATTTGGGCGAACTGGGCCATGAGTCGCTGGTCGTTTCCGGGGGTGGCAAGATGGTCAAGCAGCTCGAAACCTGCGGCACCCGCCACATCACAATGCCGGTCGGTCGCAAGCGCTTGTCGTCGCTGCTACTGGTGTCGAAGCTACGCCGCCTCTTCATCGAAGAGAAACCGGACATCCTGCATCTGCGCTCGCGTGTGCCGGCGTGGATTGCCTGGCTCGCTTGGCGCGGCATGGATCCTAAGATGCGGCCGCGACTGGTCACCACCGTGCACGGCTTCAATTCGGTGAACCGCTACTCCGAAATCATGACCTGCGGCGAGCGGGTGATTTGCGTTTCGGAAAGCATCCGGGATCACGTGCTGAAGCACTATCCGAAGGCATCGCCAGACAAGCTACGGGTCATTCACCGCGGGATCGATCCCGCCGACTATCCGCACGGCTACGAGCCGCCGAACGAGTGGAAGGAACGCTTTTTCCACGAGTTCCCCGAAGCGCGAGGCAAGCACCTGCTAACCTTGCCCGGCCGCATTACGCGGCTGAAGGGGCATGAGGACTTCGCGAAGATCCTGAAGGCGCTGTCATCGGATGAGCAGTTGCACGCAGTGATTGCCGGTGGAGCACACCCGAAGAAGGCGGCATACTTGGATGAGATCCGCGCGCTATTCGCGGCTGAAGGTTTGGCAGAGCGAGTGACCTTTACCGGCGGACGATCGGACTTGAAGGAGATCCTCGCGATTTCATCCGTCGTTCTATCGCTCACGACGCAGCCGGAGTCCTTTGGGCGAACCACGTTGGAAGCGCTCGGCCTAGGCATCCCGGTCGCCGGGTATGATCATGGCGGCGTGGGAGAGCAGTTGGCGATGCTGTATCCCGTGGGGCGGATTCCGGCGAACGATCCTGCGGCAGCGGTGCCGGTCGTGAAGGCGTTGTTAGAGAATCCACCGCCGGTGCCGACCGAGCATCCGTTCAC
>Ga0307406_10000532_pt1 | contig 21897 bp, 29 predicted proteins | sample 322Cmetagenome_3_FD_203706 | JGI IMG/M metagenome (GOLD analysis project Ga0307406, IMG submission 203706) | Maize rhizosphere microbial communities from greenhouse at UC Davis, California, United States - 322HYB-C-2 | ecosystem: Host-associated > Plants > Roots > Rhizosphere > Soil | place...
ATTGCCTATGACTTTCGCCTCAAGCGAATAAAGCGCCGTCAGGGCGATCAAAAGGACGTACATGGCGATGAGCGCTAAGCCTCTGCGATAGACATGTGTCCCGGTCCAGAAGGACTCGCTTACCGTATAAATGAGGATGAGCTGCGAGAGCTGGTTCAAAAGGATGAGCCCGCCAGCTGTGACGCTAGCCAGGCCTGCTGCGCGAACGGAAAACGGATTTGGCACCGGAAGGCCCCTCCTTTCCAGACATCACCCGGCCCATGCCTGGGCGGGAGCGATCTGGCAATACCAACAATTCTGTCGCTAATCCGCTTTTAGGCTACGCCTAAGGCGTCTCTGGCTGCTCTCGATGACCTGAGCGGTCCAATACACGCGAAAATGGAGCCGACGATCATACAGGGCCAAGCCGACCATACTTAAATATTGATCGATGCGGGCTGCGACGGCTCAAGCCTGACTCGGAGCTTAGATTCCAGATGTCCAACGCACGGACCATCCAGGGGCGGCGGCCGAGACGCTCGATCAACAGCCCAGGAGGCTCTGTTGCAACGGTGTCTCACCCCGAAACCTGCGCCATGAAGACCTGGCGGCCCGCCGCCTGGTAGGGGTGACGCCCTGCGCTCCGGGGCAATCGAGGTGAAGGGGCCTGCTGTGCTGTCCCGGGCGCTTCCGACCTGGAACCGCCGTGCCTGGGCGGCAGACGACCCACGTGCCCGATACGACGGATCGACCCAACATCAGCCTGCCAAGGCGCCCGCGGCCACCTCCGCCTGATCCCGGTCCACGGACGGCAGCGTCACTCGCCCACCTCAGGTCCAGACACTGCACTGCCCCCGATGTCGCAAGCATCACGATCGCTATCGGTCAGGTGACCCGCAAGCATCGACCCTTGAGCGGGGCGCACAGACAACGATCCCAATTCCCAGAAGGAAAGGCTGAGAGGACTCCCCGTCGATGGCGATCTTTGTTCCAGCCACGCAAGATCGGCGAGTTCTGCGGGCCTCCCGATGGCGCCGGCACGGCCTGCTCGAAGTCGGCAGTGATAGCTGCCTTCCAACGTCGCTGCTAAAGCTGGATGAGGATGACAAGCCCGTATACCTCCTCCGCTAGCACGCGCAATTCCGACATTCCAGGGTCGTTTGGCTTGTTGAGCCATGCACTTGTCATCTGATCGACTCGCTTCGTGACAAGCGTTGGCCAGCGTTGTTTCACTACGCCCCACAGAAGCCGCCGCACCCACTACCCGCTGTGGCAGCCGTGATCGTACGCATCATCGCCGAGCCCGCTACAGCTTTTGGTGTACAAGGCGGGAGCCAGCGATGAGACGGACCTTCAAGCGCTCCTCTTATCCCTGGGCGGTTTGCTCACAGTCGCGGGGTCGGACTGATGGTGCTATGGGTGGTGCTCAGCTGATGTGTGGAATGAACAGTCCCCCGGCTAACCGACCGCGGCGCGATGACGATGCTGTTGGATCGCGGCCGTCGGCGGCAAATTGACTAGCCTTGCATATCAGGCATCCGGCGGGCCGCTTCCTCCACACCCTTCTTCAAGTCCTCAAGGTTCATGCACGGAGTCACCGTGACCTTGGCCTTCCCGAGCTGATAGAGGGGCTCACTAACCACCGGTAGTTGCGACGGGTCCGCCAAGTCGAAGACGGCAAAGAACGCGCGCTCGCCGTCCTCACCGAAGAAGTAGAAGGCTTCCGGTTGGAGATTTTCTTGCATCCGATCAACCTGTTCTGCCACTCCGCCTCTGCGGAAGACTTCGCTACCGGCTTCAGTGTCGAGGACAGCTTTGAGCAACATCCGCATAACAACCTCCAGATGATTCGGGCCGCGGTGTCCGCTCGCATGGGCTGAGATGGGCTGGGGTCATCCCGGCGATCAACACCTGACGGCGGTGTTAAGGCCGATGCTAGTGAAGCCAGATACCGACCGATAGTGCCGTTGGGCCCACCAGCTAGCAACTCCCTTTGGCGCGGACCGACCGCGATGCCCTCCAGGTCTTATGCCGCCAGTTGCCCCGAGCCGGCCCGCCGTTACGAAGCTACGGGGCAGGCCGCCAAGCCGTCCACGTACACCGGCAGAACATTTGAGAGATCAAACGACGCGATAGGCCATATCTAGACTCAGTGGCCCGGCGGTGTTAGGAGCACCGACCCGGGTCTGGGACCCATGTAGGTGAGAGGCCAGAACCTGGGATGCACGTACTGATCTTGCGCGCGGCAGCATCGCCCAATCCGACGAACTACTGGTCGAGCTACAAATGCCCAGACCACAATCCACCAGCCGTGCTGCTGGAGACCGTGGCGCGGGCACGGCTTAGGCCGGCCACGTGGACGAACTACTCGTACGCAGTGCGGGTGCACATCGGACCGAGTCTCGGCTCTGTTCGGTTGCGATCCCTAACGCCGGCTCGGGTTCGTCGTTTCTGGCTGAGCGTACCGAGGCTGGTCTGGCTGCGAACTCGGTGCGGATTATCATGCGACGCTTCGAACAATGTTGGCTGAAGCGGTTCGTGATGAGCTGGTGGAGCGAAATGTGGCGTCCATCGTCCGTGGTCCTCGTATTGATCATGAGGAGGTCCGGCCGTGGTCACTCGATGAAGCCGCGACATTTCTGGCAGCCGCCAGTACGCATCGGCTGTCGGCACTATTCGCGGTCGGAGTTGCTGTGGGCCTGAGGCGAGGTGAGCTATTAGCCCATTCCTGGGACGATGTTGATCTTGATGGCGGGATCCTTCGGGTGCGGCGAACGGTGCAACGCTTGCGGGGTCAAGGTCTGGTGTTCGGGCCGCCGAAGTCGACCATATCGCGTCGGAGCATCCCGCTACCGGAGTCCTCGCGCGCGGCGCTGCTGTCTCACCGTGAGCGCCAGGAAGTGGAGCCGCTGACGGCGGGGACTCATGGCAGGAGTCGGGCCTTGTCTTTACAACGTCAGTAGGCACAGTTGTTGAGCCGCGAAATCTGTCCCGGACCTTCGAGCATCTGGTGCAACAGTCAGGCGTGCGTCGGATCCGGTTCCACGACCTACGGCACACGTGCGTCGCTGCTTCTGGCGCAGGGGGTGTCGCCCCGTGTCGTGCTGGACGTGCTGGGTCATTCGCAGCTTTCGATCACCATGGATTTGTACTTCCATGTGATGCCGAGTGCCTTGCGCGATGCGGCCGACGCGATGGATCGGGCGCTGAGCATAGGTCGATGATCCAGCCGTTGCTGTCACCGGGGTGAAACTATGTCTCACTAGGTGCGCCGCGAGGGAATCGAACCCCCAACCCGCTGATTAAGAGTCAGCTGCTCTGCCAGTTGAGCTAGCGGCGCGCGAAGAGCAACATTAGCAAATCGCGACGAGCGGGAACATTGCGTTCGATCGCGGGACGTTGTGGCGGGGACGTTGTGACGGTTGTGCGGTGAAACGACCCATCCAGGACTCGTTCACTGGGACGTTTTGACGGCGGTGCGGCGAAACGTACCCAAGGCGGCCGATCAGTCATCTTCGAGCACGGCCATGGCGGCGTTGTGGCCTCCGATACCACTGACCGCACCGCCCCGTACGGCCCCGGAGCCGCACAACAAGATGCCTCGGTGATCGGTGGCGACGCCCCAGCGCTCGGCGGCGGTCGTCGCCGTTGCGTCGTCGGCGAGCCACGGCCAGGCCAGGTCACCGTGGAAGATGTTGCCGCCGGGCATGGCGAGCTCGGCCTCGATATCGAATGGGGTCATGACTTCGACGCATGGTTCGCCACGACGGTCGAGAGCCAGGCATGGCTCGAGAGGATCGGCAAGCACCGACTGAAGGGAGCGCAGCGCCGCAGCCTTTGCCCGTTCCCGCGAGCCCTCTGGATCCGCGCTGAACAAGTCGATCGGCGTGTGCATTCCGAAGAGCGTCAGGGTGTGATAGCCGGCAGCTCGTAGTTCCGGATCGAGGATCGATCCGTCGGTCAGCGTGTGGCAATAGACCTCACATGGCATGGGATCCGGAATCTGACCGGTTAAGGCCTCCTCGTACGCCCGCTGCAGGCGGTTGTAACCCTGGCCGAGATGCAACGTCCCAGCGAAGCCGATTGTCGGTTCAATGCCAGAGCGGAATTGCGGAAGCCGCCGGAGCACGATGTTGATCTTGGTCTGATTGCCCAGCGGTACCTCGTATGGTTCACCGAGCAGCCGATGGAGCGTCGCGGGTGCACAGTTGGCCAAGATCATTTCAGCGCTGACCCACTCACCGTTACCCAGCCGCAACCTTGCCCCTCCAGAAGGCAGCGGCTCCAAGGCCTCAACCGGGCACCCCGTACGCATGGATACCTTTACCTCCTGCGCCACGCGGACCAGCTCCGCCGTCACCGCGCCCATACCGCCGACGGGGACCTTCCAGTCGCCATTGCCGTTGCCGATCACGTGGTACAGAAAGCAACGGTTCTGCCGCAACGACGGATCACCGGCGGACGCAAAGGTGCCGATCAGCGCATCGGTCAGCACGAGCCCGCGTACGGTGTCATCGCTAAACGTTGACTCCACGAACTCGCCAAGCGGCCGCTCGACCACCGATGACCAAAGGTAAGGATGGACGCGCGACCGCAACTCATCAACGTGTGGCAGCGGCTGGGTCAGCGTCGGTTCGATCAACGCAGCCAGTTCATGCAGGCGATCTTCAAACCCGGCCCAGGCCTGATACTCGCGCTCGTCGCCGGTCAGCAGACGGAACGAGTCGCGGGTCGCCCGGCCGATCTGGCGCTCTATTAGCAGGCCGCTGGAATCGACCGGCGTGTACGAGCGAATCTGACGTGAGCGCAATTCCAGGCGCAGGCCCAATTCGTCAATGATCAAGGTCGGCAGCAACGAAACCAGATACGAGAAGCGCGAGAGCCGGACCGCTACTCCGGTAAACACTTCCGCACTGGCCACAGCGCCACCGAGCTCGTCGCGTCCCTCGAGGATAGTGACTTTGCGTCCCGTCCGCGCCAGGTATGTTGCGGCGACCAACCCGTTGTGGCCGCCGCCAATGATGACGACATCGGAATGGCTGTCAATCATCAGGCTCGTCGGTTGCGGGCATATGACCGGCGAACCCGCCGAAGCCGTTGCCGCCTGAGCTTGTTGATCTCTGGATGGACCAATGGCGGTAATTCATGGCCCAAGGCGAGCTCGAGAATGTGATCAGCAAGCGCTGGATTCCTCGCCAGGATCGGGCCGTGAGGATATGTCCCGATCACGGTGCCTGCGACGGCACCCTCCGTACCGTCGTTGCAGTTGCCGACCCCAATCTCTACGCTCGCTAGCGGCTGGACGCCTCGACCAAGCGTCGTGTGGCCGCCGTGGTTCTCAAAACCGGTCAGCCACTGATCATTACCGTCACGGCCGTTCCAGCGGCTGATGATCTCCCCGACAGCGCGCACCGGACCGCGCGTTGTGGTGACGTCGAGTAGTCCAAGTCCGGGGATCACCTCCTCTTGGTATCCCACGGTGAAGCTGTTACCGAGGATCTGGTAACCGGCGCAGACCCCGAAGATGACAGCTCCCCGATCGACTGCCCGATAAAGCCCACCGTCGGCCTTGAGCCCCCGAACGGCCGAGATCTGCGCCGCGTCCTCGCCACCACCGAGAAGATAGACCTTCCCAGTGTCCGGGAGCGGATCGCCCGGCTCGACAAGAGTCAGTACCGACTCATACCCCCGCCAGGCCAGGCGTTTCATCAGCACTGTGGCATTGCCTCGGTCGCCGTAAAGTCCGAGCAGCGACTGATAAATCAAGACGAGTTCGACCCGCTGACCACGGTTGTTCATCAGACCCTTCCCATCCTGCGCAGCCGCTGGAAGGGGGTATATGTGGCGATCACATCCACCGGTTCCCGATGTCCAGCGAGGGCGTCTGCGAGATCGGGTACACAGCGGTAGTCGACTTCGGCGTACTTGAGGCGTACCGCAAGGTCCTGAGCCCGGCGACCGGTCGCGATGACCGACCGTCCCGCCAGTCGTTCGTATTCGACATCCCAGAGCCAGGACACGTCGCGGCCGTCGGCGGCTGCTGAGTCGATTGCGAGTACGACGGTTTGACTCTGGGCGAGTGGCAGCGCCTCGGCCCAGCCGGCCGGATTCTTGGCCAGTAGCAGCCGGGCCGTCGTGTCTCCAAACCGTGCGGTTGCGAAACGGCCAGCCGGCGAGGTCACCTTGCGCATTCCGTTCAGCGCGGTACGCGCGTCCACACCCATCAGCTCGGCAGCGGCCAGGGCGCAGGCTGCATTGCTGATGTTGAAGACTCCGGGCACGCTGAGGTGCGGATCCCAGACGTGCTCGGCGCGATCAACGATCGTACCGCTCTCGACGCGGTAGTCGCCCTTGGGTCGGGCTAGGCCACAGCCGGAGCAGTACCAATCGGCGTCCTGCCCCGAGGCTCGGTCTGGCTGAATCCGGATGAGGCCTGAGTCGCATTCGGGGCACAGCGATGAATCTTGGGTCCAGGTCGTCGCCGTGTCCACCCATACGACCTGCTCGGCGGCCGATGCGGCCCAGACGACCAACGGCTCGTCGGCATTGGCGACGACGATCGGTCCACTCGATCCAGCGCCGGCCAGTGCCATGCGCCAGCTGCGGCTAAGGCTTTTGATCTCGTGATGTCGATCAAGCTGGTCGCGGCTGAAATTCAGCAGGACGAGCACCTCTGGTCTGCCGAGCTTGATCAAATCACCGACCACCCGCTCGTCACTTTCCAAGATCGCGATGTCGGCCTTAGCGTGCTCGCTGAGTGCCGAGGCGATGCCGTGATGCAGATTGGCGCCCTCGGCATTGTGCACGAGCCGATCGACGTCAGGTCCCAAGGACTCGCGCAGCGCGGCCGCCAGGAAATGCGTAGTGGTGGTCTTGCCATTGGTTCCCGACACCAGGGCAATTCGCTTGCCGGCAAGCAACTTCTGCAATGCACTGGGATCGATCTTGAGCATCACCTTGCCTCGGATCGAGGCGCCGGTGCCGCGCCGGGCCAACCGGGAAGCGGTCCCAGCCAGGCGCCCGGCGTAGGTGGCTGCCGATAAACGAGCGCTCGAGATTGACACGGCGCTCATCGAGGATGGAACGGGTAGTAGGTCATCGAGCCTCCGGCGATGATCGTTCCCCGATTCTGTTTCCTGTTCTTACCTACCCCTGGGGTGAGTGACGGGACTCGAACCCGCGACATCCTGGACCACAACCAGGGGCTCTACCAGCTGAGCTACACCCACCGTGCGAGTGGCCCGAATACGGTTTCGCGGACCATGCTGCGCAGCGTGAAGTGTACCGGGCGTCGACTCGGCTCAGGTAATCAGTTCTCGATCGGAGCGGCGCCAGTCAGCGCGCCCTGATGGCGATCTGCGATTTCCTTGGCTGCGACACTGTCTGGCCCGGGCAGTGGCACGAACACCGACTCGCGGTAGTACCGGAGCTCCTCAATGGATTCCTGTACATCGGCCAACGCACGATGGTTTCCCGCCTTGGCCGGGGCTTGGTAGTAGACGCGCGGGTACCAGCGGCGTACCAGCTCCTTGATGCTGGACACATCAACGCTTCGATAGTGCACATGCCGTTCGAACGTCGGCATGTCACGTGCCAGGAAGGCGCGATCGGTCCCAATGGTGTTTCCGGCCAGCGGAGCTTTACCGGGCTCGGCGACGTAGCTGCGGACGTAGTCGAGGATGCGTTGTTCGGCCTCGGCCATGGACATTCCCACGTCCAGGACGCTGAGCAGGCCGGATGCCTTATGCATGCCGCGTACGAAGTCGCCCATCTGTTCCAGCGCCCGGTTGCTCGGCTTGATCACCAGATCGACTCCGTCGCCCAACACATTGAGCTCGGCATCGGTGACCAATACGGCTACCTCGATCAACTCATCGTTGATCAAGTCGAGTCCGGTCATTTCGCAATCGACCCAGACCAGGAGGTCGGTTGTGGCCATCTAGCCTTCCTGTGCCTCTCGTCCATGTCCTGGTCGGTAGAGCCGTGGAGCGTACGCGGGTACCCACTTGATCAGCCATGCCGATCCGGCCCAAGTGATCAGCCCCATCGTGACAGCCGCCGCAGCCAGGGTCGCCAATGCACTCACGGCGCTGATCACCAAGGGGCCCGCAGCGTTGCCGAGATCGCTGCAGAGGCGCCACCCGGCGAGAAACTGCGCACGATCCTGTGACGGGGAGGCATCCGCGCCGAGGGTCAGTACGACCCCCGACGAAATACCGTTGCCGAGTCCCATCAGCGCAGCCACCAGGCCGACGCTAGTGGCACCGCTGGTTAGCGGCAACAACAAAAACCCCAGACCGAGCACGATCATGGACGGTACTGCGACGTACACGCGCCCGAATCGGTCCATGATCGCGCCGCCCGGATAGAACAACAGCATGTCGACCGCTGCCGAAATCCCGAAGATCACACTGGTCATTGCGGCGTTGACGCCGACCGACTCTGCCCACAGCGGCACGATGGACTGGCGGGTGGCGCGGGCGGCCGAGATGATCAGAATGCCGAGGCCGAGCGTGAGCAAGATGTGGCGGTGCTCGGCTAGCACCGAGATCACTGATCGATGGCGTGATGTGGCGCCTTCGCGCGTGGCGGCCTTCCGCGTGACATCAGGGAGAAACGCTGTGAGCATGGCCGCAGCCAGGCTCATGACCGCCGCGAACCCGTACGCGGCGCCGATGTCCCATCGAGTCACGATCGCGGCCGCAACGAAAGGCCCGATGAACAGGCCGATGCGGAAGGTGCCGCCGAGAGTAGAAAGCGCGCGGGCCCGCATCGGTATCGGAATGGCTTCGGTGAGATAAGCCTGGCGAGCCAAACTGAAGACAGCGCCGCCCAGACCGGTGACACCGATGGCAATCGCCAACAAGATCACCGATTGCGCGAGGAATGCTCCCAAAAGGCCGACTGCGTCGAGGAGGCAGGCGGCGATCAGGGCCCGTTTCTCCCCGATTCGCGCGGCCAGGGCGCCTGCCGGCAGATCGCCGACCAACTGGCCTATGCCGATGAGCGCGACGATGAAGGCCGCAGTGCCAACGCTGGCGCCGAGGGCGCGGGCGGACAGTGCGACCAGTGGCAAGATTGCGCCCTGCCCAATGGCGACTAACATCGTCGGGCCGTACGCGGTGATCACGATGTCGCGCCAGCGGACTTGCGCCGGGCTCATCTCGCCGGGCCTTGATAAGCCGCCGCTTCGCTCGACACCTCTCACTCGAGCAACCTATCTACCTCAAATTTCCGACCATTGCGGAGTTTTCGATTACAACATGGCGGTCTGATGCTCAAATTTCCGACCAATGCGGAGTTTCGAGGTACTGGAGGAGGCTGCGCTCCAGTGAGGTGACGCGGCTCGAAGGCACCTGACGACCCACGTAGTCACATCACGCCCCACCAATTTGTGGACCGCGAAGCGAGCAGGTGGCGTGTGAAGCCACAAGGTGGCGCGTGGAGCTGAGAAAACGCCGTCATGCATACGACCCGTCGTTGCGGCGGATCCGGCGCTACAGTAATCCGCGAGCCCAGCCGCAGCACCCACGGACATCACGCTCCTGGCCCCCGTAGCTCAGAGGATAGAGCAGCAGCCTTCTAAACTGTCGGTCGTAGGTTCGATTCCTACCGGGGGCGCAAAAGATGGCTCTGACTAGGCACGCAAGTTCTGAGAGTTGCGAACAGGCGGCGTTGCTCCCCACATCGCTCCCCACATGTGGGATAAGTTGCCTCTGTGAGAAACCTTGAATTGGGCGAATCCGGGGATGTCTCGGTGACTGCGCAATACAAGAACAGTGCCGGACATGGGTTGCCGCACCAAGGCCACAGAAGGCGACCCGATGGAAAGCTCGCGTCTACGTGCGCGGCCACGACGGCGTCCGTCAAGAGATCGTGCGATTCGGTCGGACGAGGCGCGAAGCTGAGGCTTCTCTCGAGGCGGCGGTGGCATCCGTCTTCCGCGGAGCCGATGCCATCATCAACCCGACCATGCCGCTACTCGAGGCGGGCGAGTACTGGCTGAAGCATATCGCTCGACCAGACTCCGGGCTCAGCGGCCGGACGATCGCTGACTACTCCTGGACCTGGCAGAAGTACATTGACTCCCGGACATCGTCTCTCCGAGGCCTCACACTCCAGCAAGCGAATGACCCCCAGCGCTTGCGCGGCTTCCTCCAGCGGGTGGCCGAGGCACACGGCTCCGCGACGGCGAAGAAAGCCAAGAGCGTTCTTCACGGCGTGATCGGTTACGCCGTCGACAACGGCGTGCTGTCCAGCGACGCGACGCGCCAGGTACGGACGGTCACCTCCACCGCAGCCAACTCAAACGTGCGCGACCGCACTCGGGCCATGACACGCAGCGAACGAGACCTGGTCATCCACGCAACGCTCCTTGCGGCTCGCGAGCCAGGGTTGAATCCCCGCACCCGACGCAAGCGACGCGCGACGGCAGATCTCATCGCGTTCCTGGCAGGAACGGGGGCCCGGATCGACGAAGCCCGGCGCGTTCGGTGGCAAGACATCAATCTTGAGCGCGGACGCGTCTACCTGCGCGGCACAAAGAGCGAAACGTCAGACCGGTGGCTGAACCTTCCCGACTGGCTCGTGGAGCAGCTGGCGACGCGCGCCGCTGACGAAGGCGCCGAGGGCTACGTCTTTGCTGCGCCGGCCCAGCGCGACCCCGAGCGCCTGTGGGACGAAAGCAACAGCGCGGGAGCGGTTCGCGCCGCTCTCGACTCGTGCGGGCTGAACTGGGCGGTTCCGCACACGTTTCGCCGCACAGTCGCGACCCTTCTTGATCAGGCGAACCTTCCCATTGCCCGGATCGCCGACCAGCTAGGGCATTCCGATGTGAGCATGACCGCTCGCGTGTACCTCGGCCGTGACTTCAAGGGTGATAAGCGCGACTTGGCACGGGTCCTGTGAACCAGGTGCCCAGGAGAAGCTCTGGGTATCGGGAACCGAGAGATCGAATGAGGCGGGCTACGGTTTCCCGCACGTCACTCGGGTCACCGAGAGATGCAGTTCCGGCTGGTTCCCGCGACACGAATCCGGCCTGTTCGTAGGCTTCGATATCCGAGAGTCGGTATCGGACCCGGCCGGCCAACTTGAGATAGGCCGGACCTCGGCCCTGGGATCGCTGATTCGCCAAAGTCCCGCGTGAGAGTTGCCAGCGCACCGCCAACTGAGCGTCGGTCAGTAGGTCGCTCTCGCGTCCCGTCCTGTCAATCGGATTTGACCGTCGCATCATCGCGCCCGCCCTTCCAGTCGCCGAGATCCGCGTGCAATGGGACTGGGCGGCAATGTCCGTGGCGCCGCGACCTTCAACGTGTAGCGGACTTGCGGCCGCCCGGCCGCAATGTCAGGACGAATCTCGTCACGGGTGCCCAGAATGTGGCCGCTGAACCGAGCTAGCCCCGCCACCGGCTCCGTCGTCTCCCGATCCAATTCAGCACCACCCATCACGCCGACCCTCTCCATGCGCTTGTGTCGACCGGTCTCGTCAAGCCAGATCTGGGCTCCGCACGCGCACCCACTCGGCTGTGAATGAGGGCAGGGGTTTCCGGCGCACATCAGCCTTAAGCACTGAAGACGGCGGCCGGCGGTCAGATCACGTCGCGCGGGGATCTTCCGCCATACGTGGCCAGCTTCTCAATTCGGCTCGCCGCGTGCTAGGCGCCCCCGCGGCGACAGGAACAACGTGGGGATAAAGGAGTTTGATTGTCAGTCGTGGCGCCAGACCTTGACCGAAGACACGAGAAGGAGCGCGACCAGCAGGGGGATTAGCACGCCTTCGGGGACGGCACCAAGGAGAGGACCTCGAGGATGGTGCCGATGATCGATCCGGAGGCCATGGCGAGCATGAAGCCCTTGTTGGCGCGCAGGACTTCGAAGCTGCGGTCGCGGCTGTAGCGGGCGAACGCCACCAGCATGGTGGGCAAGGAAATGGCGAGGGCGAGGCTGCCGGCGATCTTGATGTCGACGGCGAACAGCAGCACGATGGGAATGAGCAGCACGCCACCAGCGACGCCCATCAGGGGGGCGGCCACGATGCCAATGCAGACACCGGCCGCTAGCCCCAGCAGGGTCCGCGGGACGGGATGCAGCTCGAGCGGGTTGAGTTCGCCAAAATGGTTCCACGCAAGCGCGACGCCGATCAGCACCAGAAGCACGGCGAGAACACGGTAAAGGGTTGTTGAGCGCATTCGCGTCGCCCAGGTGGCCCAATCCACGCGCCGATGAGGCTGCCGGCGAGGAGGTTGACCACCGCGAACCAGTAGCCGTTCACGGTGTCAAAGGGACGGCCACCAGACGGGCCGGCAGTGCGGTCACAACCACGATCAGACTCAGCGCCTTATTCATGATCACGGCTTGCAGCGCTGCGAAGCCAACAGCCCAATGAGCAACGGAAGCCGGAACTCAGCGCCACCGAGATCGATCAGGCCACCGAGGAGCCGGACCCCGGCGCCTGTGGCGAGGGCGGCCCACAGCGACCTGGCCCTCGCCGGCGCAGCGACGGCGCCGGTGGACGGACCTATCACAGCGACACGCTGGTCGACGCTGCGCCCCGGCTCTCCACGATTTCCCCTGAGCGTTCCTGTACGGGACTCATCTCTTGACACTGCGTTTGGCAGATCGACTGCTAACTCATCACCGTCCGTCTACTTGGCCTCGCCACCGCCTCAAAATCCTGTGAGGTCTCAGACCGCAGCACTCCCGTCCGACGTACCCCCTCGAACTCTCAAGGCTTCGAGTCGAACACACCTGATGCACGGGCGGAACTCGCCCGTGTCGGCTTGACCGCGTGGACGGCATGTACCCCTTCGGGTGGGTGTGACGATGAGCCTGCACAAACTCACAGCCGGGTCCGGATACGACTACTTGACCCGGCAGGTGGCGGCCTTGGACGCCACCGAGAAAGGTCACACCGGCTTGGCGTCTTATTACGCCGAACGCGGTGAATCACCTGGGGTGTGGATCGGATCTGGGATGGAGGGATCGACGGCCTCGCAGCTGGCGACCCCGTGACCGCGGAGCAGATGCAAGCCTTGTTTGGCTGCGGTTTGCACCCACTAGCGGAGCTGCGGCAGCAGCAGCTGGAAGGACCCGATCTCACCCTGCGGGACTTTCAGAATGTGGCGCGGCTGGGGGCGCCGTTCAAGATTGTCGACCACGATTCGATCCCGTTCCGTGTCGAGGTGGCCAAGCGCATCGCGGCGCTCAACACCGCGATCGGACGGCCGGCCGACGCCTCGATCGCGGCGGCTGACCGGGCGCGGGTGCGGACTCAGGTGGCCCGTGAGTTCTTCCTCGCCGAGCATCGGCGAGAGCCGGTTGATGCTCGGGAGTTGGCGGGTCAGCTCGCGAAAGACTCGCGGCCGCGGAGCAAGACAGTTGCCGGGTATGACTTGACGTTCTCGCCGGTGAAGTCGGTGTCGACGTTGTGGGCGATAGCCGATCCTGCATTGGCGGCTGTGATTGAACGGGCCCATCAGGCCGCGGTCAAGGACGCCTTGGGGTCATCGAGAAGCACGCTCTGTTCACCCGGACCGGGCCGCAAGGCATCCGGCAGGTCAACGTCCGAGGCCTGGTCGCGACCGCGTTCACCCACCGGGACAGCCGGGCCGGGGACCCGGATTTGCACACCCACGTTGCAGTCGTCAACAAGGTGCAGACCCTCGACGGTCGCTGGCTGTCGATCGATGGGCGGGTGTTATTCAAGGCCAACGTTGCGGCGTCGGAGGCCTACAACACTGCGCTCGAGCAGCATCTTCGCGAGACGTTAGGTGTGCGGTTTGCCGAACGGCCGGGCACCGATCCGGACAAGCGGCCTATCCGGGAGATCGTCGGTGTTGACCCGCGACTGAACCAGCGCTGGTCGACCCGCCGCGCCCATATCAACACCCGTCGCGGCGAGCTCGCTGTCAGGTTTCAGCATGATCATGGTCGACCGCCGACTGCGGTCGAGGCGTTGCAGCTGGCTCAGCAGGCAACCTTGGAGACCCGCGACGCCAAACATGAACCCCGATCCCCTTGCTCAGCAACGCGACCTGGCTGAACACGGCGGCAGCAGTGCTGGGCGGACGGGCCGCCGTCGCGGCGATGGTGCAAACAGCGCTCAGCCCGCGGGCCGAGCCCGCCACGATCGCCGACGCGCGCGGGATCGCACAGGCGGCGGATCACGTCTTGGCCGTGATGGAGGAAAGCCGCTCCACCTGGCAGATGTGGCACGTGCGTGCCGAGATCCAACGCCAGGTCCGCATGGCGGATGTGCCTGCCGAGCGGGCAGGTGTGCTGGTGGATCTGCTGGTCGATGAGGTGCTGGATCGCCGGTCTATTGCCCTTGCCGCGCCGGGTGACAACATCAAGGAACCGAATGCGTTGCGGCGGGTCGACGGGTCGTCGGTCTACACCGTGGCCGGGGCGGATCTCTACACGTCGCAGCGGATCCTCGATGCGGAACAGCGCCTCGTCGCCACCGCGGGCCGCGGCGACGGGACAGTAGTCGATGAGTCGGCGGTGGATCTGGCGTTGCTGGAGATAGCGGCGAACGGGACTGCGCTGGATGTCGGGCAGGCTTCGCTGGTCCGACAGATGTGTAGCTCCGGTGCTCGGCTGCAGCTCGCGATCGCCCCGGCCGGCGCCGGGAAGACCACCGCCATGCGTGCCCTCACCCTCGCCTGGACCCAAGACGGCGGCCAGGTGCTCGGCCTCGCCCCGTCCGCTTCTGCGGCCGCTGTTCTTGGCGAGCAGACCGGGATCCGCGCCGACACCCTTGCCAAGCTCACCTGGTCACTCCAGCACGGTGCTCTACCCGACTGGGCGGCCGCGATCGACCACTCGTCGTTGGTGATCATCGATGAAGCTGGCATGGCCGATACCCTCTCCCTCGACGCAACCGTGCAGTTCGCCATCGATCGCGGTGCCAGTGTCCGGCTGGTTGGTGATGATCAACAACTCGCCGCGATCGGCGCCGGCGGCCTCCTGCGCGACATCCAACACACCCACGGCGCCCTCCGACTCACCGAGCTGCATCGCTTCACCGACCCCGACGAAGCGGCAGCGTCGCTGGCCCTACGAGAAGGCAAACATGAGGCACTCGACTTCTATTTTGATCATGACCGTGTTCATGTCGGCGATCTCGCCACCACGATCGAGGATGCGTTCAGCGCTTGGATTTCCGATCGGGCCGCGGGGCTCGACGCGATCATGCTCACCCCCACCCATGAGCTTGTCGCCGAACTCAACCGCCGCGCCCGAGATCACCGCCTCAATGGGAATGTGCCGAATGCGGAGGTGCGGCTGGCGGACGGCAACCAGGCAAGTGTCGGAGATGTGATCATCACCCGCAGCAACGACCGCCGACTCCGACTCACCGCAACCGACTGGGTCAAAAACGGCGACCGCTGGATGATCACTCATGTCGGCAAAAAGGTGACCTGACCGTGCGACACACCCGCAGCCTCCTGACCGTCCGACTGCCTGGTGAGTATGTGCGTGAGTCGACCGGTCTGGGCTATGCCGCCACCATCCATACTGCCCAAGGTGTCTCCGCCGACACGATGCACGGCCTGTTGACCGGGCAGGAATCCCGTCAGCAGCTGTACACCACGCTCACCCGCGGCCGCCACGCCAACCACTTTTACCTCCAGGTGGTCGGCGACGGCGACCCCCACGGCGTTATCCGACCCGACACCGTCTCACCGCGCACGCCGACCGAGACGCTGCAGCAGATCCTCGCCCGCGATGAAGCGCCGGTCTCCGCCAGTACGGTGCTGCGCGAGCTCAATGACCCAGCGGCCCGGCTTTTCCAGGCGGTCCAGCGCTACACCGATGCCCTCCACGTCGCAGCCGAACAGCTCCTCGGACCCCAAACGGTCGCAGAGCTCGACCAAGCCAACCAATACATTCCCGGACTCACCGCTGATCCCGCCTGGCCCAGCCTCCGAGCCCACCTGCTCGCCCTCGCGGCCGAATCCGGTGAACATCCGCTCCGCCACCTGCTGATAACCGCCAGCGGACGCGACCTTCGAACCGCTGATGATATGGCGGCCGTGCTGCACTGGCGCCTCACAGCGCTCACGCCGACCGACCCAGGTCCGCTGCCCTGGCTGCCGGGCGTTCCACCAACCCTTCATGCCGGTCCCGTCTGGGGGCTTTACCTGGCAAAGCGATCCCAACTAGTCGCCGACCTGGCTGGCCAGGTCCAAGACCACGCATGCCAAAGTGACCGACCGCCGATCTGGGCACCACAGGGAAGTCACCCGAGCACATCGCTTATCGGCGAGATCGCAGTGTGGCGGGCCGCCAACGGCGTCACTCCCCAAGATCTGCGACCCACCGGAGGAGCCCAACTCGAAACGCTCCCTGCCCTGTGGAAACAACGCCTCGACCGGGATATGGCGCGTGCCACCTACCCGCCGGCAGATGCGAGGGCCGACGAGCGACGGGCAGCACACACCCCATTTAGACGCGGGCATGACGACAGCCAGCGCAAATACCAAAAACCGGAACGTCCGAGGGCGTCCGCGCCTCGCCGATAGCACACCCACTCGTCACATCGCGGCGCTCAGGACATAAGTTCCACGCCACGCGGCGACGGCTGAACATTAGAACCCACAGGGCACTGCCGAGTCTCGCTCTTTCAGATCGAGGGCCGGGCTTCGCCGGGCCACGCGGCGCGTGTCCTCCCTACGGTCCGGGCCGCGCCGCCGTCTGGGTTAGCGCGCCACGCGGTAGCCGAGGTAGACGACTCTTGAACTGAAGGTGCGGGTCTCGACGAGTTCGAGATCCACCCGGCGCTCGCGCTGGGGAAAGAACGGAATGCCACCGCCAACCAGCACCGGGTAGACGATGGCCCGGTACTCGTCGATCAGACCCAACGCGGCCGCCTCGGCGGCGAGCGTCGCGCCGCCGATCGCGATCTCTGTCTCCCCCGGCTCGGCTCGCAACCGCTCGATCTCCTCCGCCAGGCCGCCGGAGGCCAGGCGGGCATTGCCCTGCACCGCCGACAACGTCGTCGAGAACACCACCTTCGGGAGCGGCTTCCAAAGCGCGGCCCACTCGAGCTCAGCGTCGTCGAGCGATGGATCCTCGTCAGCGGTCTCCCAGTACAGCATCGTCTCGTACAGCCGTCGTCCCAACAGGTGAACGCCGACCTCTCGAATCTCGTCGATCCAGAAGCGAAAGACCTCCTCGTCCGGCGCCCCCCAGTCGAGGTTCCGTCCGGCCCGACGATGAAGCCGTCAAAGTGAAACGCTCATCGAATAAGTCACGCTGCGCAACAGAAGTCCTCCTCGATAACGGGTTTGACAGTACGACTGCCCGACACCGCAGAACTCATCACGGCTCGCGAAATCCCCTCAGATCTCCCCGGTGTAAGTGACGACGGGCCCACTAGAGCGCACTACTCAGCGCACGTCAGCGGACCGGCCCCCGCTCAACCCTTGACTCCCTCGGCGCATCGAGCCTGGTTCGGGACGAAGAGGTCGCAGGTTCAAATCCTGTCACCCCGACTAGCTTTCTTCTTTATTTTGCAGGGTTTCAGCCAAGTGGTTTAGGTCCCGCACCTTAATTGCACCCTTTGCGACGTTTTAGAATCGGGTTGCCGCCACTCCTTGATGGTCTGCTGCTGCTAGAGCTTCATGGCTTCAAGTAAGCGTCTGGTTCGGGCATCTTGCGTCTCGTGGACGTACGTGCTGGCGGTTGCGCTTACTAAGCCTGAAATTTACCAAGGGTTCGCCCAGCAACTGCGGACGCGCTTGCTCAGCTACGCCCCGGAGGTCGCCATCGCGGCCCAACGCACGATCGCTACCACGACGCCCACTATGGTGACGATGCCGGAGACAGTAGCGAGACTCTCAGCGGGACTGGACCACAAACCCCTATTCAGTTGTTGCCATCGACGGCTAACAAACATCATTTTGAACTTCTGCCATCTGTGCTCGCGCAGGTGACAACCCAGCAGCAGCCCCCAAGAGTTGTTGCGGCAGGGCCCGTGCTTCCTAGTGACTGCTCCGCACCAAACCGGAGCAAAGAACAACGCCCACAAGAGACCAAGACCGGACAGCACAAACAAAATCGCCGCCGGAACCTCTCTTGAAGGTAAGGCGGCCAGAACGGCGACCACGAGGGCAAACCCCCACCATCTCGCGAGACTGTTCTTGCTCCTCGACATGGCACACCTCGGGAGAGCCGACACCCCGAGATGCGCTCAATCCAAGCCCATCCTTTTGGCGGCTGTCAAAGGAAAACAAGAGATCTTATTGCCCACCTAGTCAAATCGATCAATCGGGTGTAGGGCTGACAACATAAGCGCCCCCGGCGAGCGCGGTCACGCTGGCCGAGGGCTAACGAACCACCTGCCGTAACAGGAGGCCGCTAAATGACCAAATTAGTGCTGTCCGAAGGGCACGTCACCCCTGACTCAGCGGATCGCGGAGGCGTTCGATCTCCTCCGCCAGCTTCCCGACGTTCCGGCGTGGCCGGGGTTCACGCAGGCCGACCTCGATAGCTGGATGGATGCCGCTGAGGGGACGGTCCCGCCGGAACAGCCGCGCCCATCGGACACCTGATCCCTTCTGGCACGCACGAGGACCATCAGTAACAGGGGTGGTAGATGTGGCCACGCCTGAGACGAGGCCCACCGAGGGGCGCGCTCGACTTGAGGACGTTCACGAGGGCATAATCAGGAACTCGGCGCGCCTTTCAAGAGCGCATAGACCGGAATGAAAGTGCGGCAATGTCAACTGAAAATGCTGACCGGATGCAGCAAACCGACGATGCCTGGAACGGTCGGGACTGGGACGCGTTCGACATGCTCCACGACCCTGATTGCGTCGTGTACTGGCCCGGCAGGGAAGCGGACCCAACTCGCGGTGGCCAAGACCACCGCGCCGAGGCGATCGCTTTCTGCGATGCGTTTCCCGACAACAAGGTCAAGAACCGCCCCTACGATGTCTTGTTCGGTGAGGGCGACTTCACGTGCTTCGTCACGCGGTTCACTGGCACGTTCACTGCCCCAATGAAGCAACCGGACGGCAGCGTGATCGAGCCGACGGGAAAGTCGTTCGACGTGCTGTACTCCACCGCCGCGAAGTGGCGCGACGGCCGGATCATCGAAGAGTACCTGTTCTGGGACAACGGGACGTTCCTCAAGCAAGTCGGCCTCGCCTGACCGACGCGGGACGCGCACGCGGACCCGTGCCCAGAATTTTTTTGGGACTCTTCGGGTGCTGGCCACAGAAAGTTGGGCTATTACACCCAGGACACCGGCCAGAACGTCTATCACTTCTACATGGGAGACGAGCCGCCTCTAGAGCAATACATGCTGCGCGGCGGTACGTGGGTGCCGCTGGTCGATCCGTGGTACCTGATGGACCTCGTGATTGACGGGACTCCGGACCTCACCGGTCCGGTGAAGAATCCACCTAAGGGAGTCCCAGTGATCAAGAGATGAAAGGGCCGTCCGCTAACGCGGCGGCTTCTTTTATGTCCTGACAAAGACAAGCACAACGTAACGGCGTAACGTGCTGGGCGGTTCGCGGAGCTGGCGCAGCCCCGGTGTCCAGAATTTCTGGGCTGCGCGCTGAGCGCCCACCCCAATACGCGCGCAGGGCATTGTCCACGACTGCAACTGGAACGACCCTTTGTAGTCAGCGGGCGACTAGAGCAGTGGTCGCGCCAGTAAGCGCGCAATCAGGGCTGCGGGTGACAGCTCGATCTGCGGTTCTGTTCGAACGTAGGGGCATGTCGGTCGAAGCCCGAAACGCTCACGAGCGAGCCAAGCAGGTTCGTCAGCGGCTGGAGCAGGCGATTGCGGAGCAGAAGCTGCCGGAAGGACGCTGGTCAAGCGTCACGGACTGTCGCAGCGACGGCCAGACTTTCTGACTCACCGCCGACAGGGTCAACCCGGTCGCCGTTCAAGCCATAACTAATGATCCGGTCATGCGTGTGCGGCGTATCGTGCGCGTATGGTCGTCGGCTCGAGCGTCACACAGGCCGCCGCGGTAATCACGGGGGTGGGAAGCGGAATCGGGCGTGCGCTCGCCGAGCGCCTGGCGGGGCAGGGCCGGCACGTGGTCGGCGTGTCCCGCGATCCTGGGAGCTGGGCGGCCAACGCCGCACTGCCTGCCGGATTCGACGTGGTGGCCGCAAACCTGAGCACGAGCGAGGGCATCGCAAGGGCGCTCGAGCAGATTCATGACGTCGCCGACAATAGGGGCGAGCGGATTGACATCCTGGTCCATTGCGCGGGCACGGTCGGAGCGCTCGGCCCCATCTACGAGCGCACGGAGGACGAGATCGACACCGTGCTGACGCTGCACGCCAAGGCGCCGCTGCTCCTCACGACTGGCCTGAGAGACGTCCTATCGAGCGGCGCGCGCGTGCTCAGCGTGTCGACGCGTTCGGCGCATGCCACCTTTCCAGGCCTCTCGATGTACGCGATGGCCAAGCACGCCCAGCACTCGGTCACGACGAGCCTGCGGCTCGAGCTCGCGCCCGAGGTACTCGTCGCGTCGGCGATCCCGGGCGAGGTCGACACGGGGATGCAAGCCGACCTTCGTGCACCCGATCCCAGCGCTTTCGCGCTGGCCGAGTTCTTCCGCGAGAACGAGCACAACCTGATTCCGGTTGAGGTGGCGGTCGACTTCTTGACTTGGTTGCTGACTGAGACCACCGACGCCGAGTTCCCGCGCGCCTCTGATTGGTACATCTACGACCCGTCACTGCACTCGCGGTGGCTAGCACCTGGGCGCGACTTCACCTATCCGGAGCCGCCTTAGGAGTCCAACGCGGGCGATCGACTGCAGCTGCCCTCGAGAGCCGGCGGCTCGAGCTCGCGCCCGAGGTACTCGTCGCGTCGGCGATCCCGGGCGAGGTCGACACGGGGATGCAAGCCGACCTTCGTGCACCCGATCCCAGTCGGCAACACCAATACGCACGCGGCGCGCACGCGCACGCACGAGACCATTTGCCTTGCGCAGTCCACGGGAATGCTCGACAACGGCAATTGAGGTACCCGACATCGAAGCACCAAGCAAGATCACTTACCGCCTGATCACCGGGACTCCCTTCGGCGGGCTTTTCACTGGTCCGGTCAAGTCGGCAGCACCGTCGATGATCATGTCCATCAGATACCAACCATCGTCCAGTGGCACCCACGTACCGCCGCGCAGCATGTATTGCTCTAGAGGCGGCTCGTCTCCCATGTAAAAGTGATAGACGTTCTGGCCGGTGTCCTGGGTGTAATAGCCCAACTTTTCTGTGGCCATGGCAGGTCTACCCTCCGCTTCCATCGTATCTACGCCATGGCGTCTAGTTGTTGTCGACGCTCGGCAGCAGCTTCGACTCTGGATTTGTTGATCTTGGCTTGTGCGCGCCGCGTGCGTATAGGTGTTGCGCCCTTCTCGACGACGTGGAAGATCTGCACCGGGGAGCGCGTCCTCAAGAAAATTCTGGGCACCGGGGCGCGCCGCCCGTCGGTCGGTCGACCTTGGTGAAGATCAGCGCCTCTGATTCACCAGCCTCCATCCGATCATCCCATCGACTGTCCTTCGGACAGACGGTCCGGCGCATCTGCTGCTCCTGCGATGGATTGGCCTGGCGACTCGCCGAGTGGCACGACGCGACCGGAGACCGGTCCGACGTCCGAGTAGTCTTCGCGGTGCTCAACGCCCAACTCTGCCAGATGCAGCCACGCGGCGGCTGCGTCGGTCAAGAACACATACGGTCGGTAACCAAGGTCCGCTTGGATGCTGTTCTTCAATAGTCGGTGGACGACGTTGACGGCGGGGCCCAGAAGCTCGGTCTGCGAGCCAACTGTTTGTCGGATGGCCTGGCCTCGGTGGAGCACCATCTTGAGGTCGAGGTTGGAGACGACCGGGCAGGCGGTGCAGACGTGATCCCGGGCCGCCCGCGCCACCTCGCGTCGCG
>Ga0307406_10000533_pt1 | contig 21888 bp, 19 predicted proteins | sample 322Cmetagenome_3_FD_203706 | JGI IMG/M metagenome (GOLD analysis project Ga0307406, IMG submission 203706) | Maize rhizosphere microbial communities from greenhouse at UC Davis, California, United States - 322HYB-C-2 | ecosystem: Host-associated > Plants > Roots > Rhizosphere > Soil | place...
CAGTTCCGGCACATAGCGGGACAAGGGAGCGTTGCGGTCGATCTTGCCTTCCTCGATCAGCATCAGGGCGGCGATGCCGGTGAAGGATTTCGTAACTGACTGCATCGTGTGCGGCGCTGCCGGATCGACGCCCTGCGCATAGCCTTCGAACACTATTCTGCCCTTGTGCAGGACCAGCAACGCGTCGGCGTGAGTCCGCCGCATCCATTGTTCGAAATTTATCTCGGTCCCGTCGCTGTCGTGAAAGGCGGGCGGTGTCATCGGCTTGCCGGCGGGCAGCGCGGACGCTGGCCCGGCGCCGCGCCGGATCGTCTCGGTGGGCAAGATCATGCGCATATGGCCGAGCGTCCAGCGCAAATTCTGCGGCTCGATCTGGTTGACATGGTTGACGATGCGATCAGCCGGCGGCGGAAATCCCTGCATCGCCCCCTGCAACCCGTCGCCGGGCAGCACCGTCTGCGCCATGGCTGGCACGGACAGCGTCGAAAGGAGCAGCGGCAGGACGCGCCGGATCGACAGGTTGTTCATACAGGCTTCCTCTTTCTTCGGCTCAGCGCGCGCCCACCAGTTTATCGGTATAGTCGAGCGGCGGCGCGCGATCGCCGAACAGCGACTGATATTGGAAATCGGGCCCCTGCTTCTGCTTGAGCTCCGCCTTGGCCCGCGCGATCAGGTCTGGGCTGAGCATCAACTGAACCGCACTCGCCGCCAGCACATGGGCAGCGACCACCGCACCCTTGACACCCATGGTCGATCCGCTGCCCCCGGCCGAGGCCCAACTGTGCGGTGGTGTGCCCTGCGGCCATGTGGCGACGGCAAAGCCGACGGTCGGCACGACATAGCTGATATCGCCGACATCCGTCGAACCGCCCGTCATGGCCATGCGGGTCACAGGTTGGGTCCGGTTCGCGCCCGTCATGTCGACCTTGACGTTCATGCTCTTCTGCAGCGCTTGCCCATAGGCTTGCTCGCCAGCGCTCCAGGATAGCTTCGCGGCCGCCTGCTCCAGATTGTCATGCACCGTGTCCAGCAGCGTATCGTTGATCAGCATGGGGTAAACGCCGCCCTGCACCTGCCAGTCGACGGTGGTTTCCGTCGCCATTGCGGCGCCCTGCGCGGCTTTCAGCACGCGCGCCTGAAGATCCTTCAAGACCTTCACATCGACATGGCGCACATAGTAGCTGCTCTTGGCGATGGCGGGGACGACATTGGGCGCCTTCCCCCCTTCGGTCACGATGCCATGGATGCGCGTGCCATCGGGGGTGAACTGGCGCATGTAATTGATGGCCACGTCCATGACCTCCAGCCCGGCCATGGCCGATCGGCCACGCTCAGGCGCGGCGGCGGCATGGCTGGAAAGACCGTGGAAAGTGAAATCGGTCTTGATGTTGGCTTGAGAAGTGCTGGCCGAAACGGCGGTGCGGTCGGCCGGGTGCCAATGCAGGACGGTGTCAACGTCGCTGAACAGGCCCGCCCGCACCATATAAGCCTTGCCATCGCCGCCTTCCTCGGCCGGCGCTCCATAGACGCGGATCTCACCCTTGAACCCGCTCTGGTGGAGCCACTTGGACACGGCGATCGCGCCGCCCACGGCTGCCGATCCAAGCAGGTTATGACCGCAAGCATGGCCGGCGACGGCTCCTTCTACCGGCTTGGGGGCCGTCGCCGTCGCGTCCTGACTGATGCCGGGCAAGGCGTCGAACTCCGCCAATATCGCGATGACGTGGCCGGGGCCGGTCCGATAGCTTGCGACAAACGCTGTGGGCATGCCGGCAACGCCGTTCTTCACGGTGAAGCCGGCCTTGCCCAGCCGCGTCTGCAACAATGCGGAACTGCGGGTCTCGCGAAAGCCTGGTTCCGCAAAACCCCAGATCTTCAGGGCGTCTTCGGCGATGGGACCGGCCTGCGCATCGACATAGGCATCCACCGCCTGCCGTACAGACAGATCAAAGGCGGCAGGCTGCGCCTGCGCGGCGGCGCTTATCGTCAGCGCCCCCAGAAAGAAGATGGCGCGGCTAAATGATGACATGAGGTTCGTCCCGATTTTGGAGCGAGATACAAAGCAGCCCTCCGGAAGGGAGGGCTGCTAAAGCGTCAGAAATTGAACCGGCTGTTGAAACCAATCGTGCGCGTGGTCAGTGAATAGAGCTGCCGCTCGATCCCCAGCGAACTGACGGCGCCTACGGTGCCGGCCTCGTTCGTCAGGTTCTGGACAAAGAGGTAGAAGCCCATCCTGTCATTCTCCAGCCCAATGCGCGCATTGACCGAGCCATAATCCCCATAGCTTTCGAAATAGGGGTTGGTGGCCGGTGCAAAGCCATTCACGATATTGCCGGTGTATGCGTAATCGGCGCGGATGAGCCCGTCCAGATCTCCGATCAGCGGCCAGCGATAGGCGGCCGAAGCCGACGCGCTCCAGTTCGGCACATTGGGCAATCTGTCGCCCTTGCGCCCGCTCGACCCGGTCAGTTGGAGCGAGGAATTGGACTGGTCCTGGGTCAGCACGGCGTCGGAATGACCTGCGGCCATTGTCAGCGTCAGACCCTGTACCGGACGGACAGTGACGTCCGCTTCGAAGCCGCGGATGCGCGCCGCGCCTGCATTGGTGATATAGCCGAACAACCCGTCGGCCGTGCGCGCCGTCGTTTGGATGTCTTTCCAGTCGATCTGGAATATCGCGGCATTCACTATCAGCGCGCCATTCAGCCAGCTCGTCTTCGCGCCGACTTCATAGTTCCACAAGCTGTCGGGATTATAGATGACCAGGCTCTGGCTGAGGCTTGGTATGTTGTTAGCGCCGCCGGGGCGGAAACCTTTAGCGACCGTCCCATACAACATCACGTCGCGCGTGACGTCGTAGCTGACGTTAAACTTCTCCAGCCAGCCCTTCGCATGCGCCTTGACCGAACTGAACGGCGTCAGGACCGATCCGGTAAACACGCTTGCCAGGGTCGCCTCACCCGCCGTTGTGCGTTTATAGTCGTAATAGCGCGCACCCGCCGTCAGCGTCAGTCCCGACAATGGGGTCAAAGAGACTTCGCCAAATGCTGCCTTTTGCGTCAGCTCCGTATCAATATAGCGGTAGCTCAGATCCTGAAGCGGCAGGATCACCTGACCCGTGCTGGAATTGGCCGGCGAAACATGGCTGTCGATATGATCCTGACGGTTTTCATAAAAGACGCCCAGGGTCCAGTTGAGCGGTCCTTTATAATCGGACGTGGCGCGTAGCTCGCCCGTCTTGGTCTTGAGATAGGCAGGTTGATAGCCGATCGCGGGCATGTTCGCGAGACCAGCCTGGCGGAAGTCCGACAGTTGGCTGGCCGAGCAGGCGCTGGCGATGTTGAAATAGCCGCGACACGCCGCCGGGCTTTGCGAGATCGCATTCACGTTGGGCGAAAAGTCGATCGTGCGCAGAATGTCGTAACGATAATATGAGCCGGTCGCGGTGAGCGTCACGCTCGGCAGCTTCCAGTTATAGGTGAGGTTATACAGCTGCAACTTGCTGTTGAAGGGCAGTACCGTCGACAAATTGGTCTGATAATCGCCCAGCGGCTCGAACCAGCCCTGCTGGTCGTCGGCCTCGGTCTTCTGGTAAATGACTGTGCCGGTCAGTGTCATGTCCGGATTGGGTGTAAAGGCCAGCAACGCGCGAACACCTTGCGAGGTGCTGTCGTTCACATTCGACTGACCATAGCGGATATTATCGATATAGCCCGGCCGCTGTTCGTGATAGGCGGCGATGCGCAACGCCAGCACGTCCTCCACGATCGGTTCGTTGATCATGGCGCGTGTGAAATAGCCGATTGATCCGTCCTTGGTGGTGCTGACCTGGCTTTCAATCTGTGCTTCGCGGCGCTTGGCGTCGGGCTTGTTGAAGATGAGGCGCAAAGTGCCGGCCATCGACGACGCACCATAAAGCGTGCCTTGCGGGCCACGCAGCACTTCCACGCGCTCAAGGTCGAACAGATTGAGGTCGGCGGCGTTAGCGCCCGGATCCTGGCTGGTGCCGCTCGGGCCAGTGATCGGCGTCTCATCAAAATAAAGGCCTACTGTGGCTTCGCCCGACGCATTGATGCCGCGGATGCTGATGCGGCTGATACCGATCTGGCCCTGCGTCAGGTTGAGGTTGGGAATCTGCCGGAAATAATCGGGCAGCGCCGTCGCGCCCATCTGCGCCAGACCTTCGCCGGAGATCGCCGCGATACTGATCGGCGTCTCCTGAATTGTCGAGGACCGTCTGAGCGCCGTCACGACGATCGTGCCGCCATCGCTGTCTGCACTCACGCCTCTAGTGTCCTGTGCCTGTGACTGGCAGGCCAAACCAACTGATAAGGCGGCGATCGCCAGCCGCGCAGCATGGCCGCTCAACATCATCCCTTGCATATTTTTCCCCTTTTCCTCTGTCTTTTATCCATGCGCACGATCTCGGGAGGAGACGCGCACCGCTCCGCCGCCCGTGAATTGCATTTGGTCATCAGTCCGGCCCGGAATTTCAGCCTGTACCCAAGACGCACCCGCGAGCGCGCACCTCACGCAGGTCTGAAATAATTTTCACGAGAGTACGCACACCGTGGCGAGCCAAGCGGAACATGATGGAGGCGTTTGCGTTCAGGGCATCGGTCCGCCGCATGGCCCGGGGCGGTTCAACTTGCCAGGGCGACTTTCCTGCATCCGTGGCCCCTCAGCTGCCCTACGGCACCGCGCCATTTTTTGACGTTCGGCCATCCCGGTCAGGCAATCGCTGGATGTCGGCTTCTGACGAAAGTGGCCGTTTGACCTACCGTTCGGTAACGGCAGCAAAGTCCCACGATGCGGCTTTCGCTGTCGGGGGCACCCACCAGATCATGCCGTTCAGCAGGGGGCGCTGAATGTCCGGACACGGCGCAGTCTGACATTGGCAAATCACGCGGCCCTTGCCAGGCGGCGGAGTGCCTGAGGGGGCTGGCCGTACTGGCGCATGAAGGCCTCGCGCATACGGCGCATATCGACGAAGCCGCTTTCCCGCGCGATCTGGTCCATCGGGTGGCGGGTTTCCTCCAGCATCAGCCGTGCTGCCTCCAGCCGCATCTGCTCCACCGCCTTGGCCGGGGTCTGCCCGGTTTCTGCCCGGAACGCGCGGGCGAACTGGCGGGGGGATAGGGCGGCCACCTCGGCCAGTTCGTCCACGGTCAGCGGGTTGGCAAGGTTGGCCTTGGCAAAGATCAACGCCTTCTGAATCCGGTCGCTGCTCGGCGCCAGTTCCAGCAGTTCGGAATGTTGCGACTGACCGCCCGCGCGTCGATGATGCATGACCAGCCGCCGGGCGATCGCGCCCGCCAAGTCGCGGCCAAGGTCTTTCTCGATCAAGGCGACCGCCAGATCGAGCCCGGCAGTAAGCCCGGCCGAGGTCCAGACCGGTCCTTCGTTGATGAAGATCCGATCGTCTTCCACCCGCACATCGGGAAACGTTTCGCGCATCTGGCGGGCATAGGCCCAGTGCGTGGTTGCCCGCCGCCCATCCAGCAGGCCCATCTGGCCGAGGAGGAAGGCGCCGGTGCAAAGCCCCGCCACCCGCCGCGATTCCCGCGCCATGGTCCGCAGGGTATCAAGCGTTGACTCTTCCTGAGGCGGCGGGGGGACCAGCCCGGCCAGCAACAGCAACGTATCGACCGTGCCGACCTCTGCCAGCGGCGTGGTCGGCACGGCAAATCCGCTCGATGACATGACCGGTCCACCATCCACCGAGGCGATGGACAGGGTATAGAACGGCTCTCCCTTAACGGCATTGGCCAGTTCGAAAGCGGCCTGCACCCCCAGTGCAAGGAACTGGAAACCGGGCGTCAGAACCATTGCAACGTGGGGCATTTGGGACTCCAGACGGCGCGTGGCAGGAAACAGTACTTTCTACGTCATATCAGACACTCGCGGTTCCGTCCATAAGGTCCTTGTCGAGAGCGAAGGCGCTCTCACCGCCACGAAAGGACCTGACCCATGACCGCCACCGCATCCAAACTCGGCACAGCTCTCATCACCGGCGCATCGACCGGGATCGGCGCCATCTACGCCGATCGCCTCGCCGTCCGCGGCTACGATCTGATCCTCGTCGCCCGCAACAAGGACAAGCTTCAGACGCTTGCCGCGCAGATTTCCGACAAGACCGGCCGCTCGGTCGAGGTGCTTGCCGCCGACCTTGCCGACAGCGCCAATGTGGCCCGGGTTGAACGGGTCCTGCGCGAAGATGCCTCGATCACCGCGCTGGTCAACAATGCCGGGGTGGGCACGCACACCACGCTGCTGGAAAGCGATGTCGAGCGGATGGAAGCGATGGTCCAGCTCAACGTCACCGCGCTGATGCGCCTTACCTATGCGGCGGTGCCTGGATTTGTCGCCCGCGGCGGCGGCACGGTGATCAACATCGCCTCGATCGTGGCGGTCGCTCCCGAACTGCTCAACGGGGTCTATGGCGGGACCAAGGCCTTCGTCCAAGCCTTCACCATCTCGCTCAACCACGAACTAGCCGACAAGGGCGTGCGGGCCCAGGCCGTGCTGCCCGGCGCCACCCGGACCGACTTCTGGGCCAACGGCGGCCTGCCGGTCGAACACCTTCCGGAAGAGATCGTGATGGATGCTGCCGACATGGTCGACGCCGCGCTGGCCGGGCTGAATCAGGGCGAAATCAACACGATCCCGGCCCTGCGCGATGCGCATCTCTGGACGGAATTCGAGGCCGCCCGCGCCGCCCTTGGCCCCCAGCTGTCCGCCACCCGCTCTGCCCCGCGCTTCCACGTCGCGGCCTGAACCATTCGCCTGCCTTTCTCTCTCAATCCTCTCCAAGCAAAAGGATATTTCCCCATGAAACTCACCGGCAACACCGTGTTCATCACCGGCGGCACCAGCGGAATCGGCCGGGGCCTGGCCGAAGCGCTCCACCGCCTTGGCAACAAGGTGATCATCTCGGGCCGCCGCACGGCGCTGCTCAAGGAAGTCACCGCTGCCAACCCCGGCATGTCGGCCATCGAACTCGACGTGAACAGCGTGGACAGCATCCAGGCCGCCGCCCGCGAACTGATCGCCAGCTATCCCGACCTCAACGTGGTCTTCAACAATGCGGGCTTCATGCCTTTCGATGACGTGTCCGGCGTGATTGACGATGCCTTGGCGCAAGAGCTGATCGCGACCAACCTGCTCGGTCCGATCCGCGTGACCTCGGCCCTGATCGAGCACCTGAAGCAGCAGCCCGAAGCGACCGTGCTCTACACCAGCAGCGTTCTCGCCTATGTTCCGATCGCCGCCAACGCGATCTATTCGGCCACCAAGGCGGCACTCCACTCCTTTGCCCTGTCGCAGCGGTTCCAACTGCGCGACACCAGCGTCCTGGTGCAGGAAATCGCCCCGCCGTGGGTGGACACCGACCTCATCTACAAGAGCGGCGACCCGCGCGCCATGCCGCTGGCCGACTTCATCGAACAGACGCTGGTTGCCCTTGCCACCGACGCGCCCGAAGTGATCGTCGATGCTATCCGCCCGATGCGCGATAACCCCGGCGCGAACGAACACGCCCTGTTCGAAGCCTTCAACCAGAGTCTGGTCGAAAACCCGATCCCGGTCGGCGCCTGAGCCGGTCCCGCTCCTTCCAGACACCTCAAGATCCCGAAAGGAACCCATCATGTCCCGCATCAACACGCTCGCCCCGGAAGCTGCGCCTGAAGCTTCGCAGGCCACCTTGTCCGCCATCGCCGCAAAGCTTGGCCGCGTGCCAAACTTCTTCCGCGTCCTGTCCAACAGCCCGGCTGCGCTGGGTGCCCACGGCGCGCTCAGCCAGGCACTCGGCAAGGCGCTCGACGTGAAGACGCGGGAACGGATCGCGCTGACGGTGGCGGCGGTGAACGGCTGCGAATATTGCGATGCCGCTCACACCTTCACCGGCTTCAACCTTGCCAAGCTCAGCCGCGAAGAGATCGACCTCGCCAGGCAAGGCACTTCGGCGGAGCCGCGTGCCGCAGCTGCAGCCGCCTTTGCCCGCCGGGTGGCCGAAGCCCGCGGCAAGGTCTCGCAGCGTGATGTGGACGCGGTCCGTGCCGCCGGGTTCAGCGAGGCCCAGATCGTCGAGATCGTGGCCGTGGTGGCGGAGAACTTCTTCACCAACCTGATCAACAACGTGGCTGCAACGGAGGTGGACTTCCCGGCGATCTGAATCGGCGCGCCGAAACGGCAAAGGGCACTCGCCTGTGCGTCAAGGAGCGCGCAGGCGAGTGATCCGTTGAATGGCAGCTACCGGCATTGCCGGACGTTCGTAGCAGCAGCGCTGTATGGCAAAAATGTCCCACGACCCGGCGTTCGGCTTCCGGCAGCACGCGACCAAACCGTGCCTATCGTCAGGCGGCGTGAGTGGGTCGGTTTCTGACGAAAGCCGACATAACCGATGATAGATCTGGGAGCCTGCAGCGCGACCTTTCGACCATCCATTAACAGAACCAACGCGCTCAAAAACAGACACTCTCCACCACCGGGGTGTAATCAGCTTTCAATTCAGATGCTTCCAATTTTCGAAGTATGATGAATTCGCAAGATCGTCCAGAAGGGCGGGACCGTTAGGGTGCCAGTTTAAAATCTCGCGGGTTCGCGCGCTCGACGTAGGAGCATCATTCTCGACAAATCCGGCGAACCACCCGAAATGCTCGCGGGAGCGCGGTTCGACAGGCAATCCGAGATTGCGGCCAATCGCTTCGGCGATAGCACGCATCGGAACCCCTTCCTCTGCGCAGGCGTGGAATGCTGGCATAGGCACGCCCGCCTCCAGTGCCAGTCGATAGACGGAGCCTACGTCCGACACATGCACAGCACACCACCGGTTGGATCCGTCCCCAATGTAAGCTGAGACGCCTTTCTCGCGTGCGAGATCAGCCAACATTGCTAGGAACATCCGATCACCAACACCGTGCACCGTCGGCGCAAGCCTCACCACCCCAATGCGTACACCGCGCGCAGCCATTGTCTGAACCGCAACTTCCGTCTTGCGCGGGTATTTTGGGTCGGACAGTGGTGGCATATCCGCCTCGGTCGCGATGCGCCCAGGCGCGAGCATTAACAAGCCAGTTGTGACTAGGATCGGTTTCTGCGTGCCGATCAGCGGCTCGCTCATCGCTTCGATTACTCGTCGATCCTGTTCGCTATTCTCTGCGAACTTCGAGAAATCGTGCCCGAAGGCAGTATGTACGACAGCATCTGCCTGGCTCGCCGCTTCAACCAGCGATTCGAGATTCTCGAGCGAACCAAGGACCGGCGTAATACCTTTCGCGGACAGTGCGCACGCATTTTTATCAGATCGGCAAAGGCCAGTGACCTGATGGCCAGCGGCAAGAAGTTCATCAACCACGGCGCTGCCTACCCAGCCTGTGGAACCTGTGACAAATACTCTCATACTTAACTCCTTCACTCGTGGGCTAAAGCGCCCGAGGCGGTTGTCGGCAGGCTACTTGCGACATATCCGCCATCGAGCGAAATGATTTGGCCAGACAAGTAAGACGCTCGTGCCGACGCGAGAAAAGCGATCAGATCACCGACTTCCGACACCTCCGCCGCGCGTCTGAACGGCAGGTGGGAATGAAGCTCCCTCCAGCGTCCGGGGTCGCCGAACTCATTCTTCGCGCGTTCTGAGAATGCAGCGACATTGGTCTCGGTATTCACGACCCAGGAATTCACGCCGACGATCCGGATGTTCGATTGGGAAAGATCGTGCGCCAGCCCTTGCGTGAAGGTCGTAAGCGCCGAGCAGCTCGCTGCGGAGTAGATCGCCTTGTTCGATGGCACTTGCCCGATCGCGCCAATCATGTTCACGATCACGCCGCCCCCACGGGCGCGCAGGATTGGCACGAAGGCCCGCATCATCCGAATATAGCCGAACGGTTTTATTGACCAGTTATGCATCCATTGCTCGTCGGGCAGCTGCTCGAGCGAACCACCGGAAGGCGTGTTCGCATTGTTTACGAGGATATCGATGTCCCCATGCGCTTGGGCGATCCTGTCGGGAGAGGCCGGGTCGTACAAATCCGCGGAAACCGTCCGTACATCGCTCCCATGCTGACGAAGTTCGTCGGCAGCATGAGCTAGGCGGCCTTCATCCCGCGCAATCAGCGTGAGATTCACGCCCTCAGCTGCCAAGCCGTGCGCAATTCCCAATCCGATGCCCTTGCTGCCACCGGTGATGAGCGCGCGCTTTCCACGCAACTCTAGATCCATGACTATTCCTCTCAATGTTGTTGCGAGCGCCCCCCGTGATCCGAAGGAGATCGCGGGCGGTGTGATCCCCGCTATCGCGGTGCCATGCGGATCGCACCGTCAAGGCGGATGACTTCACCATTCAGCATGGGATTGGTGATGATAGCCTGCGTGAGGCGGGCATATTCACTGGGCTGACCCAAGCGACTGGGATGGGGAACCTGCCGCCCTAGCGAATCCTGAATCTCCTGTGAGAAGCTGGCCATCATGGGAGTCAGAAAGATGCCCGGCGCGATCGCTATCACCCGAATGCGGTGCTGAGCCAAATCGCGTGCGGCCGGCAAAGTCAGACCGGCGACGCCAGCCTTAGACGACGCATAAGCGGCTTGCCCGATCTGACCGTCGTAGGCCGCGACGGAGGCCGTGTTGATAAACACGCCCGCCTCCTCGCCTTCTACACCCGCGGCGATCAGCCGGGCGGCAGCCTGAGAGATCAGGTTGAATGTACCGACGAGATTGACCTCGACAGTTCGGCGGTAAGTATCGAGATCGTGTGCTGCCCCATTTCTATCGACGATCCGGAGCGCAGGCGCAATGCCGGCGCAATTCACCAGAATGCGGGCGACGCCGTTGGCGATTTCGGCTTTCTCCAACGCGGATGCCACTCCGGCATCGTCCGTCACGTCAACTGCCTGAAACGTAACGCCCAATTCCGATGCGGTTTTTCCGCCGCCCTTGTGGTCGCGATCGAATATTGTGACCCGCGCGCCTGCCTGCACGAGCATTTCGGCGGTAGCGCGCCCCAGCCCCGAGCCTCCGCCGGTAACAACCGCGGCGGTTCCTTCGATTTGCATCCTAGTCCTTCCCAATCAGTTCGATTGCGACTGCCGTCGCCTCTCCGCCGCCGATGCACAGAGCCGCGACGCCGCGTTTGCCGCCGCGCGTTTTCAGGGCCGCGACAAGCGTCGCGATGATTCTGGCGCCGGATGCGCCGATCGGATGGCCAAGGGCCGTGGCGCCGCCATTGACGTTCAATTTGTCGCGCGAGAGGCCCAGATCCCGTTCGGCAATCATGGCGACGATCGCAAAGGCCTCGTTGACCTCGAACAGATCGACATCCGGGATAGTCCATCCCGCCTTCGCAAGCACCTTGCGGATGGCAAAGACCGGTGCGGTGGTGAACTGAGCCGGTTCGTGCGCATGCGCTGCGGATGCGACAATAATCGCCTCTTGCGTCAAACCCCGGACCTCCGCCACCGACTTGCGGGTAAGGACCAGCGCCGCCGCTCCATCGGAGATCGATGCCGAAGTGGCGGCCGTGATCGATCCATCCTTGGCAAATGCCGGCTTTAGAAAAGGGACTTTTTCTGGCAACGCTTTGCCCGGCTGTTCATCCTGCGTGACGATGATCTCGCCACCTCGGGCCGGAACTATCACCTGTGTCAACTCTGCTGCGAAGAGGCCGCTCGCAATGGCATGGTTGGCGCGAGAGAGGCTCAGAAGCGCATAGTCCTCCTGCTCGGCGCGGCTGAACTGATAGTCTCTCGCGCTGTCTTCGGCGAAGGCGCCCATCGGCTTGCCCCGGTCATAGGCGTCCTCCAAGCCGTCCATCATCATGGAATCAATGACGGTGTCGTGCCCGATGCGAGCGCCGGACCGATGTTTGGCGAGCAGGAAGGGCGCGTTTGTCATGCTCTCCATGCCACCTGCAACGATGATATCGACCGCTCCCGACGCCAGGGCTTCGGCTGCCATGATCGTCGCCTGCATGCCGGATCCGCACATCTTGTTGATCGTCGTTGCTTCGACCGCCAGAGGCAGCCCTGCCTTGATCGCGACCTGCCGGGCCGGAGCTTGGCCCTGGCCGGCGGGCAACACGCAGCCCATATAGAGGCGGTCGATCGCATCTGTTGGGACGGCTGCCCGCTCTACCGCCGCACGGACGGCGGCAGCACCTAAATCGGATGCGGCGATGCTGGCGAAAGCGCCTTGAAACGCCGCCATCGGCGTGCGCGCAAGTCCCGCTATCACGATCGGATCGATGTTCATAAGCTTCTCTCCAGTTCACAAGGCGCGGGCGATGACCATTCGCTGGATGTCAGACGTGCCTTCGTAAATCTGGCAGACTCGTACATCGCGATAGATTTTGGAGAGGCCGAACTCTTCGAGATAGCCGTAGCCACCCAGCGTCTGGATCGCTCCCGAAACAACTGCCTCGGCCATCTCCGAGGCGAACAGCTTCGCCATGGAAGCTTCGGTCAAACAGGGCCGCTTGGCTTCCTTTAGCGCGGCGGCGTGCAGGACCAGATGCCGGGCTGCCTCAAGCTTCGTGGCAAGATCGGCAAGTCGGAAGCCAACAGCCTGATGTTCAATGATCACTCGGCCCATTGATCTGCGCTGCCGGGCGTAGACCGTCGCGATCTCCAGCGCAGCCTGGGCCATGCCGATACATTGTGCGGCAATGCCGATGCGACCCGTCTCAAGATTCGACAAGGCGATGCGATATCCCTGTCCTGCCGGGCCGAACAAGGCGTCGTCGCCTACCGCCATGTCGTCGAAGCGCAGCGCGCAGGTGTCGGAGGCGGCTTGCCCCAATTTGTGCTCGACCTTATCGACCGTGTAACCAGGGGTGTCGGTCGGAACCAAGAAGGCTGAGATGCCTTTCTTGCCGGCCGCTGGATCCGTGACCGCAAAGATCATAGCGACGTCGGCGATCTTGCCGGATGTAATAAACTGCTTTGCGCCATTGATGCGCCAGCCGCTCTCGATCCTTTCGGCCCTCGTGCGAAGCGCCGAAGCGTCCGAGCCCGCATCGGTCTCGGTGAGCGCAAACGCGCCGATCATGCGGCCGGCGATAAGACCGGGTAGATATCGCTGCTTCTGGACGTCGCTGCCGTAGCGCAGGATGCCCGACACGAGCAGACTGTTCTGGATGGACACGATCGTGGAAAGTGCACCATCCGCAGCGGCAAGTTCGATCAGGGCAAGTGCATAGCTCACCATGTCCGTCGCGGCACCGCCCACCTCTTGCGGCGCGGTCATGCCAAGCAGCCCAAGTGCGGCAAGCTCAGGAAAGACCCATTCTGGATAGCCCTTATCCGCTTCGAACCGCTGCGAAAGAGGGCGTAATCTTTCCTGTGCGAAGGCCCGAACGCTATCGCGGATCGCCTCTTGGGTTTCATTCAATATCATGGTCGGATACCTGCATCGCTGATGGCTCATCCGTTGCGGTCACGGACGGAGCGCGGGACATGTTGCTTGTCAGAAGGAGACCTGACCGGCCCCTTTGAGCTTGAGAATTTCTCGCGCTTCTTGTGGCGTTGCGGCGGTCAGACCGAGCCCTTCGATGATCTGCCGGACCTTCGTCACCTGCTCGGCATTCGTCTCTGCGAGCAGGCCGGGGCCTATCCACAGATTGTCCTCAAGCCCAACGCGGACATGCCCTCCCATCGCGGCCGCGATGGCCGCGACCTGCATCTGACCGCGCCCTGCGCCGAGCACCGACCAGCGCAGGTCGTCACCGAAGAGGCGCTTGGCTGTACGGTGCATGTGCATGATGTCCTCGGGATGCTGACCGACGCCCCCAAGAATGCCGAAAACGTTCTGAACGAAGAACGGCGCCTGCACAAGGCCACGATCGACAAAATGCGCGAGGTTATAGAGGTGGGCAGTATCGTAGCATTCAAACTCGAACCGTGTGCCGGCGTCGCCGCACTCCTTCAAAACATAGGCGATGTCCCGGAAGGTGTTGCGAAAGATCAGGTCTTCCGTCCCCTCCAGATAGGGGCGTTCCCAATCATGCTTGAAGTCCTTGAAGCGCTTGAGCATCGGAAAAAGACCGAAGTTCATCGAGCCCATGTTGAGACTCGCGACCTCTGGACGGAATTGTGCGGCCGGTTTCACGCGCTCCTCTACGAGAAGCGCTGGAGATCCGCCTGTCGTCAGGTTGATGACCACGTCGCTGGCCTGCTTGATCGTCTGCAGAAAGGGCAGAAAGGCTTCAGGGCGTTGGTCAGGCTTTCCTGTTTCGGGATCACGCGCATGCATGTGGACGATGGAAGCGCCTGCTGCTGCCGCACCGAGCGCGGATTCTGCGATTTCGGCCGCTGTCACTGGCAGGAACGGTGACATCGACGGTGTGTGAACCGAGCCTGTTATGGCGCAGGAGATGATGACCTTGCGAGAAATGGTCATGAGGGCAAGTTCCTATCAAGCTGAATGAAAGTTATAAGAGCGTTGAGGATCGGTCATCGGACCTCGACGAATTCCACGATCGTGCCGTCCGGATCCTTGACCATTGCAATCAAGACGCCGGGCCGCAGTTCGAACTTCGCTCGTTCGAATGGCACACCGGCACTTTCACAAGCGGCGCAGATTGCATCGATGTCGCGGACCGGAAAGGTGAGGTAGCGCAATCCGGTTTGATCCTCGATCCGTGGCCGATTAGGGGCCGCCGGCGTTGCCGGATCTACAAGCTTGACGAAGCTTTCACCGAAGCGAAGGCGGTGGAAGCGACCGAACCAGACGTTGATCTCCTCGATTTTCTCGAGGCCAAGGATGCCTTGGTAAAAAGCAAGGCTCGCGCCGATGTCGGACACGATAATGCCGACGTCGATGGCGTTGCGGGCGGGGGTCATCGGCATGTTTGCTCTCTTTTCAATAGCTAGTCTTGCCAAGCGGAGGGAAGGCTGTTCACGGCATGGATCGCCGCGGGTGACTTGTGGACGGCATCGTGCCCGAAGGGGTCGCTTTCCAGGCAGCGATCAGCTCGTCGCCATCGCGCGCCTTGGCAATCGCGGCCTCCGTGCGGGAAAAGCGCGGCGCCGGCGCCGCGTGGATGACACCTTCGCGCAGTTCGTAGGAATTTCTCGCCTGATGATGTGGGTGCGACAGAAGGTCCTCAAGATTCAGGACGGGTGCCACGCACGCATCGCTACCTTCGAACAGCTTTACCCACTCGTCTTGCGTTCGCGTCAGGAACGTCTGCTCGAGCATCCCGGTCAAAGCGTCCCAACGCTCTCGACGGTTCTGATCCTGGATATAGGCTTCAAGCCTCAACATGGTCATCAGTTCGGCGAAAAACTGAGGTTCTATCGCGCCAACCGAGATTTCCCGACCATCGGCGCAAAGATAGCTTCGGTAGTAAGGTGCTGCGCCGCCAAGGATATTCTCATCCCTCGCCAAGGATATGCGCCCGGCAGGTACCAGCCCGGCGAACATCGTCATCAGCGATCCAACACCATCGATGATGGCGGCATCGACAACCTGTCCCTCGCCCGAGCGCTCGCGCTCCCACAGGGCTGCCAAAATCCCGATGGCAAGGAGCATGGATCCCCCGCCGAAATCGCCCACCAAATTGAGGGGGACCGTCGCCGGCTCCCCCGCTTTGCCGATGGCCGCCAAGGTGCCGGTCAGCGCAATATAGTTGATGTCATGTCCGGCGGTGGAGGCAAGCGGCCCGTCCTGCCCCCAGCCCGTCATCCGTCCGTAAACGAGGCGCGGATTGCGCCGCCGCATGATTTCTGGCCCCAGTCCCAGCCGTTCCATAACGCCCGGTCTGAAGCCCTCGATCACGACATCTACGTGGTCCGAGGCGTCGAGGCACAGTTCGCGTCCGGCCTGGGTGCGAATATCGACGACCTTTGTCGCGCGTCCACGATCGACGACGGGGTTGGGCCAGCCATTCCCGCCTTCGCGATCGATCCTCAGAACATCAGCTCCAAGATCAGATAGCAGCATAGCGCAGTGCGGTCCCGGCCCAATGCCGGCAAACTCTATAACGCGCAGGCCCGCCAGGGGCCCGGAAGGACTATCGGCCATCGACCCAGCCTGCCCCCGGCTGATCGAGCCGGATCAGAAGTTTGCCGAAATTGCGACCATCATAGAGTTCGGCGATCGCCCCAGGGCAATGCTCGATCCCGTCGCGTATCTCCTCGCGATAGCGTAGCTTTCCCTCTCGAACCCACTGCGCGAGCCGAGCACTCGCGGCGCTGAACTCATCCATGTGATCGAGAACGACGAAGCCGCCCAAAGTCGCGCGCCGGGTCATGATGATGCGCTCGACGCGGGGGCCGTTCGGGGGCGGGTTCCAGGAAGATACGGACGCCGTCCCGCAGGAGACGATCCGAGCATGGAGAGCAAGTTGGCGATAAACGGCATCGCTGATTGGGCCGGCGGTGTTGTCGAAATAGACGTCGACGCCATGGGGGCAGGCTTGGGCAAGCATTTGGTGCAAGTCAGACGCGCGATAATCGATCGCCGCATCGTAGCCGAATTCGTCCAGGCAGATGGCGACCTTCTCGGCGCCGCCGGTAATCCCGACCGTGCGACAACCCAGCAGCTTGGCTATTTGCCCGACCGCCGAGCCAACCGATCCGGCTGCCGTCGATACGACGACGGTATCGCCCGCTACTGGACGTCCAACCTTCTCGAGGCCAAGCAGGGCGGTGACGCCGTTGAGGCCGAGCACGCCCAGAGCCAGCGAGGGAGAAAGATTGTCCTCCTCGATCTTGCGGATGACGGCATCGGTCGACACTGCGGCAAATGTCTGCCAGCCGAACCAGCCCATGAGCCGCTCGCCCGGCGTAAATTCTGGTATGCGGCTCTCTGTCACTTCGCCCACCGCCAAAGCCCGCATGATCGAGCCGACCGGGATCGGTTGGGAGTAGTTGCCGGTATCGGCAAGCCACCCTCGCATGGCCGGTTCGACGGACAGAAACATGTTGCGCACGAGGACCTGCCCCTCGCCAATCAGGGGAATATCGCTCTCGGTGATGGCAAAATGTTCGGCCTGAGGGATAGCCGTCGGACGTCCGATGACGATGACCTGCTTGTTACCGGACATCAACCTGGTCCTCATCCTGATGTCGGGCGAGTCCAAGGCAACCGAGAGGTCGCGCGCTGGAGGCGGATGCGTTTACGTGCTGGCTCATGCCCGGACCGCCGGATGCCTCTGCACATTGTGCGGCGCCACGGCGATACGGTGGACGCCATCGGTGGCGGTCGAAACGAAGCGCGTGCGGAGGACCCCGATCTTTTCCATCTCGAGTTCGACCACGTCTCCACTGGCAATGACATGGCCGGTTTCTATGGTGCAGCCGTCACCGACCGTACCTGATCCGAAAATGTCGCCCGGTTCCAGGGTTTCGGACTGAGAGATATAGGCAATGAGTTCTTCGAATCGCCAGTTCATCTCGGCAGATGAAGCAGTCACAAAGACTTCGCCATTGAGGCGCGCCGTCATACGCAGCGCGTAGGGATCCCCAATCTCGTCAGCGGTGACGAGGAAAGGCCCCATAGGCTTGGAGTTGTCGAAGTCCTTGCCTTTTCCAGGCCCCATCTGACCCGGCATGGCGCGGGCCTGTTCGTCTCGGGCCGATAGATCGTTGAAGATCATATAGCCAAAGATGTGCTCTCGCGCTCTTTCGACTGGAATATCTTTGCCGCCTTTGCCGATAACGCAGGCGAACTCGAACTCGAAGTCCATCGCATTGCTATAGGCGGGCCATGCGACGGCGACATCGTTGCCGCAAACATTGGCTGGATTAACGCGGTAATAGAGAGGGTTTTCATACCAGGCGTCGGGTACGCGCAAGATGCCCTTGCGCTCCATCATCTCCATATAGGCTTTGGGATCTTCCGCCAGATTGGCCCGCAATTGACGGATACCGTCATAGGCCTGCGTCATGTGCTTCTCAAAGGCGAGGAAGTCGCGGACCTGAACCGGGCGCGGGATTGGCGCGAGCAACTTGACCTGCTCCAGCTTGACATGACTCGCGGGAGCGCTTTGTTCAGCAAGTTCGCGAATCTCGCTGAGCGCGGACTCGCCGGTCTCCACGATGGCTTGGACACTGGTAAGGTGCAGCGGCGTTACGTCATAGCGAGTGGCAGCGGCGGCGATGATGTCGACCAAGGCCGATCCGTCGCCGGTAACGACGCCCGGCCTGGACAAACCGTCGTGTAGAAATGTCGCCAGTTTCACAGGTTTCTCCCGATTTCGGTAAAGTCGGCTGACGCCGTTCAGTGTGTCGCCACGGGACCAGCGCCGCCATAGGCAACCCATCCGCCGTCGACAGGCAGGGTGACGCCTGTGATGTAGCTGGACCAGTCGGACAGCAGGAAGGCAATCGACCGCGCGACCTCCACCGGCTGACCCATACGGCCCATCGGTGTGCGCTCGTTGAGGACGGTCTCGTCGAGTTTGCCTTCGGCGATCAGGCGATCGGTCATCGGTGTTCGAATGAAACCCGGCGCGACGGCATTGATCCTGACGCCATTGAGCGACCATTCGCATGCTAAATTCTTCGCCATCATTGCGACCGCCGCCTTGGCCGGACCGTAGGCATGACGCCTTGGGCTTCCGATCAGTCCGCGTATCGAGGACAGTGCGACAATCGACCCACTCTTCTGCTCGAGCATGATACTGGCAGCAGCCCGGCAGGCGAGGAATGTCCCGCGGAGCGTAACGTCCACGATATGCTGCCATTCGTCGATCTCGATATTGAATGCCTTGGCTACCCGGTCACTCACGCATGCGCTATGCACCATGCCATCAAGCCCACCGGTCGCGTTGCGCGCAACAGTCGCCATGTTTTGGCAATCCGCTTCGCGCGTGACGTCGCCGCCCATGCGCGCAATGGCGCCGAGTTCGTCGGCGACGTCGTCGAGCACGCGCTCATCGCGGTCCATGAGCACCAATGTCGACCCCGAGGCGGCCAGCAGGCGGGCGGTTTCGAGACCTATGCCGCTTGCCGCGCCCGTGACGAGGATGCGTTTGCCTGCCAAGCCGAGATTATCGATCATATCCATCTCCGGACGTCTCAGTTCTTCCAATGGACAGGGGCGGCGCCAGCAACCGGCGAGCGGAAGAAGGGGATTGTCGTCCCGCGCAAGCTGCCGAGATACACCGTGCTAAGATCCGAACCGCCAAAGGTCACGCTGGCTAGCCAGGGCGCAACGGTGCCGCCGCAGGCAAGCATCAGTTCGGGCGTGATACGCTCCTCGGCAAAGGCCTGGAGCAATTCGCTACCGGCTTGCGACCCACGATCATCGTCCAGGATGATCCGTAGGTCGCCATTCGGCGTGATCGCAAAGATGCGATCAGTGAAAATGTGCGTGCCCCATAGATTGCCGAAGCTGTCGAACGCGATGCCATCGATCATCGCGCCGTGATTTTCCGGACCGTAGGTTTCGCGATCCGTTAAAGAGCCGTCGGCTCCAACACGGAAGCGGGTCACCTTCATGCCACAGGTTTCGACGGCGTAGAGCCACTCTTCCTTCTCGTCGAAACGGATCTCGTTAGTGAAATGGAGGCCATCTGCGACGATCCGCAGCCCCTTTTCGTCAGCCACCGCGATATAGCCGTCGCGAACCGACGGGGTCATGGATTTGATCAGATCGGGGATCCGGCTCGACACCGTCAGCCACAGCCGATCACGGCTGTCGCGCAGGATGAAGTTCACCCGTCCAAGGGGTCTGCCATCGATATTGTCGTACAGAACCTGGCTCTCGCCCGTACGGGTCATGACTTCGAGGCGGTCCGTGCCGAAATTGGCGATCAGTATGTCGCCGTTGCGGGCGAACGCCAGTCCGTTGGGCAGCGTCTCATTGACGATCCGCGTGAACTGCTCGGTCGCATCCGCCGGTTTAGCATTGCCTTGCGCGATCAATCGCTGCGTGCCGTCACGTCCGATCCTGACGACACCGCCACGCGCATCCGCTGACCAAAGTGTGCCGTCAGCCTCCGCCAGTATGCATTCGGGGCGCTGCAGGTCATGACCGATCGACTTGAGGCTGGCCGGATCGACTTCGAAGCCGTCGATCGGATTACTGGGCATGGACAGTTCCTTCATTCCTATGGGATTGGCGCGCGTAGATTTCACGCAAGCGCTTCTTGTCGACTTTGCCGGTCGCGGTGAGGGGGACGTCCGCGATGACGATCGTTTCGGGCACCCACCATTTTGCGAGGCGATCCGACAGGTACGCCCTGACCGCGTCCACAGTGAGGTCCGCATCGGGATGGGGTTCGACGACCAAGAGCGGGCGCTCTTCCCATTTGGGGTGGTAGATGCCAATCACGCCGGCGATCCGCGCACCTGGGCATGCCACCGCCACATTCTCGATATCGATCGAGCTGATCCACTCGCCGCCCGACTTGATGACGTCCTTGGCGCGATCGGTGATCCGCATGAAGCCGAACGGATCGATTGTGGCTATATCGCCCGTGTCGAACCAGCCTTCAGCGTCCGCGCCCGCCGCATCGCTTTCGAAATAACGCTCGATGACCCAGGGACCGCGGACAAGAAGTCGGCCCGAAGTCTCGCCATCGCGGACCACTTCATGACCATCGTCGTCGACGATCTTAAGCTCGATCCCGAATTGCAGCCGGCCCTGCCGGGTCCAGAGAACTTCGTCGAGATGGTCATCGCCCATGGCCGCCAGCTGCGGCGTTGGCGTTGCCAAGACCCCGATAGGGCTTGTTTCGGTCATCCCCCAGAGCTGCCGGACCTTCACGCCATGCTTGGCCTGAAATGTCTCCGCCATGGCCCTAGGGACCGCCGAGCCGCCGATGACGACACGCTCGAGCGATGTTGGCGTCTGGCCCGTCTGTTTTAGGAAGGTCAGATACATCGTCCAGATTGTCGGTACGCCGCCGGCAAAGGTGACGCCTTCATTGACGATGAGTTCGTGAAGACTGGCGCCATCCATACGGTCTCCCGGCAGCACCAGCTTGGCGCCGTTGATCGGCGCCATGAAAGGAAGCCCCCAGGCAGTCCCGTGATAAAGGGAACTGCAAGGCATGATGCTATCGAAGGCGGTGAACCCCAATGCGCCGTTCAGTCCGCCTGCCATCGCGTGGAGAACGATCGATCGATGGGAATAAAGGACACCCTTCGGATCACCCGTGGTCCCTGACGTGTAGCAGAGGATGGCCGCGCTATTCTCGTCGAATTCCCTCCACCTGTGTTCGACAGGTTCAGCATCGATGAGCGACTCATAGCTTTCGGCGCCAACTTCGCCTTGCATAAGCCGTGCCGCATCAGACATCATGATATAGCGTTGGACTCTAGGCAGCCGTGGGCGCAGGCGCTCCACCAGAGGTAGGAAGTTGCGCTCGAGGAACAGGATGCTGCTTCCAGCGTGATTGATCGTGTAAGCGATCTGATCTTCATGGAGGCGAGGATTGGCGGTGTGCAACACCGCTTCGATCCCCGGAACGGTAAAGAAGAGTTCCAGATGCCTGTGCGTATTCCAGGCGAGCGTGCTGACCCGATCGCCCGGCGCCACTCCAAGGGTTTGCAGCATGTTAGCTGCGCGAGAAACGCGCATGGCGCAGGCCGAATAGTCGTAGCGCCACAGAGGTTCGTCTATCAGCCGGGATACGATCTCGCGCTGCCCGTGAGCGTTCGCCGCATAAGAGAGGATGCCGCTGATCATCAGCGGCCGATCCTGCATCAACCCTCGCATTCCAAACCTCTCCCGACCATTTATCTCGATTCGTGTAAGACTGTACGTACGTTCCTATATTTTGTAAATCGTGTTCATTGTCGCAGCGTGTTTCAACAAACATCGCCGACATGCCTGTTCACCAACTCACGCACTCACACCGCTGATTCAACTAACCTTCGGCATAGCGCTGGGATATGCAGAAGTCGGCCTCGGCCGCGTGACGGCACCATATGATCAGGGCTT
>Ga0307406_10000534_pt1 | contig 21887 bp, 20 predicted proteins | sample 322Cmetagenome_3_FD_203706 | JGI IMG/M metagenome (GOLD analysis project Ga0307406, IMG submission 203706) | Maize rhizosphere microbial communities from greenhouse at UC Davis, California, United States - 322HYB-C-2 | ecosystem: Host-associated > Plants > Roots > Rhizosphere > Soil | place...
CTGCCGGTTGCACCCGATTTTGATCGCCCGCGTTCCGGCTTTCGTCGTCGACCGGGCGGGATTCGGTGCTGGCTCGGCGGGTCGTGTCTTCGAGACGGTCGGAGTCGGGCGAAGCTTTTGCCGAGCGATCCTTTAGGGGTTTTGAGTCAGGATTGGCGGGCTCCTCGGCGGACGTAATGGGATAAGCCATCATCGCGACGGCCAGAACAGCGAAGAAGGGAATTGGGCGTGAGTGAGTTTTCATGCCTGTTCTCTTGCTCGATTCATTCCGCTCCCAAGTCTTCGTAGTCTTTGGAGTTGCGACGGCTCCTTCTTGAGGCAGCGTGCAACGCGACCCGTTTCCTGGTGCAGCGTGCAATGGCAACGGCGAGTTTCTTTTTGTGAATCTTCCCGGATGCGGAGCCACGTGAGTGATGCTATCCGATGACGATGGCCGAGTTTCCCGAAGAGACAAAGGACGGGCAGTTCGAGCGGCAGGAGGATGCCTTCCGAACTGTGGTGGGGAAAGAGGGCGGACCGCCAGCGGTGGACGGACGCTATCACCTCTACGTTTCGCTTGCCTGCCCGTGGGCGCACCGCACTCTGATCGTGCGATCGCTGTTAGGGTTGCAGGACAGCATTGGCGTCAGCATCGCCGATCCGATGAGGGATGAGCAGGGATGGGCGTTCCGCGAAGGGCCCGGACATCATCGCGACGAGGCAGAGGGCTTTCACTTTCTGAGCGAGGCTTACTTGGCCAGCGATTCACGCTTTCGCGGTCGCTACACCGTGCCGGTCCTGTGGGATCGCGAAGAGAAATGCATCGTGAACAACTCCGAGGACGACATCTGCCGGATGTTTCAGGAGAGCTTTGCCGGGCCGCACGCGCGCGACTTGTTCCCGCTTCATCTCGCGGAAGAACAGGCGGAGATCAGCGACTATCTCTACGAAAAGGTGAATAACGGCGTCTATCGCGCGGGCTTCGCCACCACGCAGGCCGCCTACGAGCAAGCGGTGCGCGGTCTGTTCCTGGCGCTGGACGAAATGGCGGTGAGGCTGGAACGGTCGACTTTCCTGTTGGGCGAGCAAATGGTGGAGAGCGACCTGCGTTTGTTCTGCACCTTGATTCGCTTTGACACGGTTTATCATGGCCACTTCAAGTGTAACCTCCGCCGCGTGGTCGACTGCCCGCCGCTGCTGCGTTTCATGCGAGACGTTTACCTCCATCCCGGGGTAGCAGCGACGGTGAACTTCGACCACATCAAGCGCCACTACTATGGCACCCATCGGGATCTGAATCCAAGTGGCATCATTCCGCTCGGGCCCGCTTCGGTCTTCGAGAAACCGGGTTGCGGCGAGTGAGGAGTGTGGAGCCTAGCGGCATTGCCGTTCCGGCATTCTAGTGAAATGGCGTACGCGACGTGGAGACGGCTAGCGTACTGCATCCCGGTTGAGACCGGCTGGAGCTGGGGCTATGCATGAAATCCGACTCCGGCCTACTGCCGGGGGTTTAGCAAACCCCGTCGATCATTGCCATGCCTGTTCTATCCTACACTTCGCTCGAGGACGTCCGCCGATGCATCAAACAGCGCCGCCTCATGCGCTTCATGTATCGGAAGGTTGAAGTCGTCGCTGAGCCTCATCTCTTCGGCAATTTCCGCAAAACCCGCGCATTCGTTCTCTGCGCATGGAAGATCCAGCCGGACGAAGGGTGGGAGTACTTCCGGCTCGCGGAGATGCGCGACCTGGACATCCTTATGGAGAGCTTCGGGATGGCACGCCAAGGCTTTAATCCCTATGATCCGAAGATCGAGATCGTCGACACTCTCGTCCGTGTCTGACGTGAAGGTGACCCGCTGCTTCTGCTTCCTCTTCATTCCGATCTTCCCGCTCGATGCTTACCGGGTGGCGGATGCCCCCGGCCGCGGCTGGTATTTCCTCGGCAAGGAAAAGGTGGGTGGTTTCGCGCGCGGCATGCGGTGGTGCGGAGTGGCAGTGGTCGTGTTTTTCGGCGGCCTGCTCATGTATGGCGCGCATGTCGGTTCTCCAGAGTATAAGTCGAGGGAGGCCCGCGAGAAGGCAGACGCGCACGTTGCTGAGGGCAAGCCGATGGCAGCGGCGGGGATCTATCGTGGAATGCTTTATGACGGCGTCGGCGATCCCTCCGAATCGAAGTCCTGGCTCGGTGCCTTGAAGTCAGCGACCAAGGAGGCACCTTGTGCCCAGCTCCAGAGTACTCTTGAGGGTGCCTTGCAAGTCGTCGCCCTCGAGGCCTTGGCGGCGGATCGTCCGGACTGTGCGGTGATCATTGAGGCGAACCGCCGCTTGATCGGTCCGCATGCCATCCTGAGGCTGCTCATCCCGGCCAAGGGCGAACGTGGAGAACGCGTGCGCAAGCACCCGGCGGTGGTCGAGGCTCGCGAGGCTTCCGTGTGCGAAAGCGAGTTGTTCCCGGGAAGCTTCGGGCTGGAGGACTGGGTATTGTTAGATGGGCTGCATCCGGAGTCAGATGCCAAGCTGAAGGAACTCGTCGCGAGCTATCGGTCGGAGCCCTTGGGCCGGAAACTGGAGCGAGAACTCCAGCATGAAACGCCGGGGATTCTGATCGGCGATTTCTGGGAGAAGGTCTTCTCCGGTGACGATCAAGGCGCGCGTGAGCTGCTGCCCAAGATCGAAGCGACGGGCGTGAAGCTGCCGGTGTTGTTCTAGGGCCCTCCTGGAGCACAATGCGTCCGGCTGTTAGGCCAGCCGGGGACGACCTCGTCCTCCGCTCCTTCCGAAGCAGCCAGGCTCGACAGAACACCAGCAGCGAAACGACGAACGCCCCGATCACCGCTGCTCGCAATCCCTGCGCCACGGCCACGGACAACCCCGCGCCGGTGAAGATTGCGACGTAGCCCGCGAGGCACATCGGGCACTTCGGCATCAGGACCAGGAGCCCGCCGGGTAATAGCCACCCGGCGAGGCTGCGGGATTTCCGCCTCTGACAGCAGGATTTCATTTGTCGTTGGAGCAGCAGCAGGCGGCCTTTGAGTTTTCGTAGCGGTCGTGATGGCGCACCCAGCTCATGGTGCTTTCCTCGTTACGACCCAGCGGGACGAGATCGAGGTAAATCAGCGCGCCAACAGTCTGCTCGCAGCCGCGCGCATAGCACGAGTAGGTGTGGAAGATCTCACCGGCATCGTTCTTGTAAAAGACACTGGTGCCGTGCGCTTCTTCACCCCACGGCTCGATCTCGGTGTAGTTGTACTCCACCTTGCCAGAAGCGACTTGCTCAGACGTGTAGGAGACGTGGTAGTCGAAGTTGAAGTCATTGGCGGCGGATGACACCCAGTTGAACTTCCAGCCCATGCGCTTCTTGAAGGGTGTGAACTCGGCCAGGGGCGCGCGAGAGATCGCAACGAAGGAAGCACCGCCGTGCTCGAAGTGCTGGCGTGCGCCATCGACGTGGTCGCAGAGAAAAGAGCAGCCGGGGCAACCTTCCTTCCAGCCGGGGCCGAACATGAAATGATACACGATGAGCTGCTTGCGGCCATCGAAGAGCTCGGACAGCGTCACCGGACCATCGGGGCCTTCGAAGATGTAATTCTCTTCGACTTTCACCCATGGCAGATCGCGGCGAGCGGCACTCAAGGCATCGCGCTGGCGGGTGAGTTCTTTCTCGCGGGCGAGGAGTTCTTTCCGGGCGGCAGTCCATGCGGCGCGGGAAACGACGGGATGATTCGTGAGGTCGGGAATGGCAGGGATACTCATGATAATGGGATGAGGTTCACCAAAACAACGAACGCAGAAACGATCCCGGGACAAGGGACGGAGATTTTTTTTGGACGAGTTTCCGGGGAGCTCCTGCGGGGGGGCTTTAGTTCCTTTTCCTCATGACCGATCCGCCTCGGTATTTCCGTCTTTTTCCCATGGCAATCCCGCGCTATCGGTGGGATTGCCATGAAAACGCGAACCCTTTTCGCAGGCCTCGCCTGCGTGATGATCGCGACGGCGCAGGCTCCCGCTGCAGCCGAAACGGTCGCTGATTACTTCCTCGCCCTCCCGCAGCAGGTGTTTCACGAAGGCACCCCGGCCGAGCTGCTCGCCATCATGAAGCGCGGCGAAGGGGCATCGGTCGTCGATACCAAGAACGGTTTCCTCAGGCTCGAAGGCGATGGCGCGCAGGTATCGCTTCAGGTCGCCCTGTTCCGCTACGAGGACAAGCGTCCGCTGATGGTGGTCGCTTGGGGTGAATTGGAAGAGCCGGACTTCACCCATCTCACGCTCTTTGAAGAGAAGGACGGAAAACTGGTGGTGGCGCGCCGCAGGATCTTTCCGGTGGCCGATTCATCGAAGCTGCGGTTCGAACTGCCGCGCGAAGGGCGCACGATCACCGTCCGCGATGCCACTGGCGCGACCGTCTCCAAGTGGACGTGGAAGGGTGACAAGTTTGCCAAGGAGTAGGCCGAGCAGAAAAATCAGTTTGCGCCGTCCTGAATCGTGCGACCCGTTCGTCGATTGTTGCAGAGGCCCCATTTGCCGGGGTCGGTTAAACCTTGAACCAATTAACCACCATGAGCACCACCACCACCGAGAAGCCTGCTGCCAAGAAGCCCGCCGTGCAGGCTGTTCCAGAGGGCATGCACACCATTACCCCGCACCTGGTTTGCGCCGGCGCGGTCAAGGCCATCGAGTTCTACAAGAAGGCCTTCGGCGCTGTCGAAGAGCTCAAGCTGGAAGCGCCGGATGGCCGCCTGATGCACGGAAGGATCCGCATCGGCGATTCAATGCTGATGTTATTCGATGAAATGCAAGAGTGCGGCGCGGAGTCGCCTCTGGCATTGAAGGGATCTCCGGTCGTCATTCACCTGCAGGTGGAGGACGTCGATACGGTCTTCGCACAAGCCGTCGCGGCAGGAGCGAAGGTCAAAATGCCACCCGCCAATATGTTCTGGGGTGATCGCTACTGCTGTCTTGAGGATCCCTTTGGTCACCAATGGTCAGTGGCGACGCACGTCGAGGATGTTTCGCCCGAGCAGCTCCAGGAGGCGGCGAAAAACGCCTGCTGCGGCGGCTAAACGACATAACACGAATGCGCATTCGCTTCACCGTGCTAGGTTCTAGCATGGTGAAGCGTTTGTTTGTCGCGCTCGATCTGCCAGAGGATTTGGCCCGCCGCTTGGCGGAGCTTGATCCGGGCATCGGGGGATTGCGTTGGTCTCCGGTCGAGCGTCTGCACGTCACCTTGTGCTTCCTCGGGAATGTCGATGAGGAAGCGCATGCGCGGCTGGTCGAGGCGCTCGCAGATGTCACCTGCGAACCGTTTCCGCTGCGGGTGAAAGGCTGTGGTTGTTTTGCAAAACACGGCGGCCTGGTGCTGTGGGCCGGAGTCGATGATCCCGCGGACGCGCTGCCTTTGCTGCACCGTAAGGTTGCAAGAGCGGTTCGCGCCGCGGGCTTGGATCCGGGGCCGTCACGCCTTCAGCCGCACCTCACCGTCGCACGTGCGCGACATGGTAAGCCGGCGCTGGTCCGCGACTTTCTCGATGCGCACGCCGGTGAGGTGTTCGGCGAATTCACAGTGAACGGCGTTACGCTTTACTCGAGCGAACTCAGGTCGGAGGGCCCGAGCTATCACGAGGAATACCGGCGAAGCTTCTCGGCTTCGCCAGCTTGATATTCTCGGGAGCGCCGGTCTGAATACTGGCGATCCAATTCTTCACTTCTTCCGCACCGATGTGGAGGTCATCATTTCCGTCCACTTGCCATCGTCGCCTTGGATATTGCTCGTGAAGGTCTTGTGGTCCTTGTCCTTGAGCACGATGACTTCCTTGAACTTGCAGATCTTGCCCGGCTCCATCGGGCTAGGGCCTTCGGTTTCGAGGGTCAGCGTGTTGGTCGCTTCGTCGAGAGTGCCCGTGTAAGTCCAGAGTATGCCCGTCATCGAATCGACCCATGTGCCGACGAACTTCTTCTTTCCCGGATCATAGCCGAGGGTGAGGATGCCGGTAAAGGCTCCGCCCATCACATCGCCTTTGGCTTCGGAGACGACCCAGAAGCCGCCCACCATGCGGGCCGTTTCGCTGCTCTTGCCCTCGACCGGTGGTTTGCCGGGCTCGGCGGTGCACTTCATGGTGGATTCCCACTCGCCGGCAAGTTGGGCGAGCCACTCGTGCTCTTTCACGGGTTTCGGCATTTCCGGCATCTCTTGGGCGGAGATCGGCAGGAGCAAGAGGGCGGAGGCAATGATGGCTTTGAGTTTCATGGTCGAGGTTGGTTGGTTCAATGAAGAGACGAATGAACCCTTCGCATGAGGACAGCTTTTGCGCAAAAGGAAGTCGTCTCTGGCTGCATCTCTCAGCGATACTCGAAAAAGATCCGCATGAAGCGCTCAGAGCTGCCGGCGAAAGGAACGCTGATCGGCCAAGTGCTGCCGCTCTGATGCCCGGGCTTCAGATACTCGGTCAATCGAATCGGAACGCCATGCGGATCCTCGAAACCAGCGGATACTTCGGCTCCCAAGTGAGATCTTCGTCGCGGCGACGGATGATCCCCACATCGTCGACCATTAGCGACACCCCGCTCTTGCGATGTGGGATGGCGGCTTTGAGGAAGCTGTCCACGGTTGTCGATTCATCCGCTAATATCAGGATGTCCGGGTTGCTTTTGCGTCGCTCATACTCGGCACCCGGATCCTTTCTCAGGTCGATCATTTCGAGCGGTGTCTCCCCACGCGTGAGATGCACATTTCCGTCCAAGGCTGGAAAATGGAAGTCCAGTGTATCCTTGCCGAGTCGGAACTGAAAGGAGTTCACGCCGCCAATGAGCAGGTGCTCAAAGGTGGAATTCCAAGCTACCAGCGGAGTGTCTGGCCGCGCTTCCAAGATGGCTTTCCGCGAGTGGAAGGGGTTGTTCTCGTCAAATGGAGATACGTCGATTTGGTCGGGCTGGATTCGCTTTCCCGTCCTTGCTCCTTCTGACACGGTGCCATCCTCGTGGAGGAACAACTCCACCGGAGGGAGCTGCGAGGTGCGAAGATGGACAAAGCCTGCGAATGCGGCCGCAAGAAGAATGCCCGCGAGCAGGAAAAGCCGCCGATTGGTGAAATGAGGCCGGCGGCTTGCGCTCATGGCGATTACAAGTTCGCGATGTCCTCGATCACGAACTTCGACCAGCTCTCCAAGTTCCCCAGCAGCGGGCCTTGGAGCTCGGCGAGCTCGCTGAAGCAGAGATTCGCAAGTGCATCCTCGCGAGCTGCGACCTGCGTGTTCTCCAAGTCGATCACGTGGACGATGCCGAGGTGAACCTGGCCGACCTCGTTGCTGTCGTCATTGATTAGCGCGGCGACGCGATTGGTGTGAGCGGTGTCGAAGATGAGCTCTTCATTCAGCTCACGTTCGACCGCGGCGAAGTAGGCATCGCGACCGGTGCGGCCGCTGCCGGTGTCGACCGGATTGATGTGGCCACCCACACCGACGGAGAGCTTTGCATGGAGGCGATCTTCACCGCCGGACTTGCCGCGGGTGTAGTTGAGGATCGAGGTGCCGCAGCGGATCAGGCAGTAAGGGATGAGCTGCTTGTGCGTCGGGTCCGCCTCTGCCTCTGCGCGGTCCATGAAGAAGTGATTCTCGGGATCGAGCAGCTTTTCGAGAGCTTCCTCCAAGCCATGGGTGCGGATGCCGTGGAAGGAACCAATGGCATCGAAAAGGGGGCGGGGGACCACGAGGACTTGCTCACCGGCGTACTTGGACATGCCGTAAGGCTGAAGTTCCGATTTGGACGTGCCAAGTGCCAAGAGAGGCACGGCAGGCATCACCGTATCCCCGCCTCGGTCATCCGCTCGGTCATTTCTGCCTTCTGGAGCTCGGCGGTGAACTCGCTCAGGTCACCGGCCATGATGCCGTTCAGATTGTGGGAGGTGTGGCCGATCCGGTGATCGGTCACGCGGCTCTGCGGGAAATTGTAGGTGCGGATCTTTTCCGAACGGTCGCCGGAGCCGATCTGCGCGCGGCGGTGGGCGCTGTGCTTCTCCTGTTCCTCGCGGAGCTTCATTTCATAAAGCCGCGTCCGCATGATCTGCAGCGCGCGCTCCTTGTTCTGGCCCTGCGAGCGACCGTCTTCGCAGCGGACGTAGAGGCCGGTGGGAAGGTGGAAGACCTGGACGGCGGACTCGGTCCGGTTGACGTGCTGGCCACCGGCACCACCGGCGCGGCAGACTTCGATTCGGAGGTCGTCCGCCTTCAGCTCTACGTCCACTTCCTCCGCTTCCGGCATTACCGCGACGGTGACAGTTGAGGTGTGAATGCGACCCTGAGTTTCCGTCGCGGGCACGCGTTGGACACGATGGACGCCGGACTCGTATTTGAGCGTGCGGAAGACCTCGTCGCCGGTGACGCGCAGGAAGACTTCCTTGAAGCCGCCGACTTCGGACGGGCTACTGGACAGGTGCTCGGTCTTCCAGCCGCGGGTGTCGGCGTAGCGTTGGTAAAGGCGCAGCAGCTCGGCCGCGAACAGCGAGGCTTCGTCGCCACCGGCTCCCGCGCGGATTTCGACGATCGCGTCCCGGTCCTCGTTCGGATCGGCGGGGAGCAGGGCGTACTGGAGGTCCTCGGAAAGCTGGGTGATCTCGGCCTGGAGGCCCGGGATTTCCTCGCGGGCCATCTCCGCCATCTCGGCGTCGTCGCCACGGGAAAGCTCGTCGTTTTCCTCAAGCTGGCGCTTGGCGGTCTCAAGGCGCTCCCACAGGTCGAGCATCTGCTTGATCTTCCGGTGCTCGCGGACCACTTCGCCGGCTTTCTTCGGGTCGTTGAAGAACGACGCGTCCGCCATCATGTCGTCGATCTCGCCGAGACGGCGGCGGCGTTGGTGGATGAGGGCGGAATAGTCCATGGATTCTCGGGAAACGTAGGCGCGTTCGTGAGAACGCGGAAGGAAAGGTGAGGTCCGCTTGGCCGGTGGCTTCCGCAGTGTCACCACCGCGCCTGGGGATCTAGGAAAGAAGCGTCGCCGGTCCCACGGATCAGGGCACGAAAAAGCCGCAGCTCCGGAGAGCTGCGGCTAAGAAAATCAATGCCCGGGAAGGACTAAGCCTTCGCGGCGGTGCGGGCCTTGCGAACAATGCTGTTCACAGTCTCGGAGACCTGAGCGCCAACGCCGATCCACTTGTCGGCCTTTTCGAGGTCGATGGTGTAGTTCACACCTTCCTTGAGTGGGTCGTAGGTGCCGACTTGCTCGATGTAACGGCCATCACGGCGCTTGCGGCTGTCGACGGCAACGATCTTGTAGTAGGGACGGTCCTTGGTTCCCTGGCGGTTAAGGCGGAGTGCGACGGCCATGTGCGTGAAATACGTTCTGAAAAGTCCCCTGCCGGGTGGCAGGGGCGGGGAAGCTGCATGACGGGCGAAGGCTTGCCAAGCAGAATCTCGTGTAAATTCACCGGCCCGTTTCCTTCCACGAAACGGAGGAAAGCACCCATTCCCCCTCGATCTCCTTCCACTGCATGTCGAGGTGGAGGATCCCGTCGGCGGGTCGCTCGTTGTTGCTGATTTCGACGATGGCGTCGACCCGGGCCTTCGCTTGGGCGGTTTCGCCGGAGACGGTCACCTCGTCGATTTCCGGCTTTTCGAAGGAAATCCGGCGGCAGTTTTTCGCGGCGACCGTGTAATTCGCCACGATGCTGTCCCGCGACTGGGGGCCCTCAATGTATTCCTGCGTCTCCTCCGGCCCGAGGATGGTCACGTTCGGGGCGAGGAAGCCCTCGATGGCCCCGCCGCGGGTCGCGCGCGAAATTTCGCTGGCCGTATCCTCGACCTTCGCCGCGTCGAAAAGCGCGACGATCCGCCGGCTGATGACGCGCTCGGGTTGATACCACCACCAGCGGAAGCCGCCAGCGAGGACAAGAAGCAGAATAACCGGCACAAGCAGACGACGCATGGCCGGGAGCATCGTGCGCACCGCGGAGATTCGCAAGTCTGCGCGGGACTCCTCTTGTCACGCCGAACGGGGACGGTATGGTCGCCGGGCTCTCGATGACGCCGCTGCTCCGGAAACTGCTCGGTCTGAACTGGCCGCTCATCCTCACGATGTACGGGCTGCTGGCGTTTGGCGTGTTTTCGATCGAAAGCGCTGCCCGCCACCTCCCGCACGGTGGGATGTATTATGCGGATCGCCAGAAGATGTGGATCCTGCTCGGCACGGTGGTTTATTTCGGAACCTGCCTCATCGACTACCGGTGGTACCGGTGGCTCGGCCTGCCGATCTGGATCGCGGGCATGGGGCTGATGGCGATGTCCTCCAAGGTCGGTCAGGTCAAAATCGCCGGCGTGGAATTCCAGCCCGCCCAGATCGTCCTGGCGGGAGGGCTACTGCTCATCGCCTGCCTGCTTCAAGATCTGCCGCGGCTGGGTCGCAAGATCCCCAAGATCGGGTGGCTACTCAATGAGCCGTCCCTTAAAATTGCCATCATCGGGATTATCGCCGGCGGGTCCTTCCTGCTGGTCATGAAGAAGGGTGACATGGGCTCGGCGCTCGTCTGGCTGCCGCTCGCGGGCGTGCTGCTGCTGATCGCGGGGATTCCATTCCGCTATCTTTCCGCGATGGGATTGCTTGGCGTCGCCATCCTGCCGATCGCCTTTTACGTGATCCTGCCAGAGGTGTCCGAGCGTGGCCCGCAGCGTCTGGATACCTACTGGCGGATGCTCCACGGCAAGGAGGTCGACATTCTCGATGAAGGCTACGCCGCGCACCGCGTGTCCGTGGCGGTGGGCAAGTCCGGCTGGCTGGGCACCGGCTGGTTTGCCGATGCTTCGAAGGGCAACTCACTTCACGCCAGCGGCTTCATTCCGCAGGCGACGGCACACAATGACTACATCTTCGCCGTCATCGCGGAAGAACAGGGCTTCCGCGGCAGCCTTCTACTGATCACGTCCTTCGCGTTGCTGACGGTGCTCTGTCTTTTCATTGGAGCCTATGCCCGTGACCCCATGGGCCGGCTCTTGGTCGGTGGAGTGGTCGCGATTTTCTTCGCGCACATCTTCGAGAATATCGGCATGTGCGTGCTGCTCACGCCCATCACCGGTATCCCGCTGCCGCTCATCAGCTACTCTGGCACCTTCGCCGTGATCAGCATGTTCCTGCTCGGCATGGTGCAGAGCGTGTGGGTCCACCGCGATGTGGACCGCCTCCGCGCCGAGGAAGAGGAAGCCGCCGCAGCGCTCAAAGCGATTTCCACGCGTTGATGCCGCCCTCCACGTTCACGGCCTGAGGAAATCCGGCCTCGTGGAGGAAATTCACCGCGCGCGCCGAGCGAGCGCCCGACCGGCAATGGACCAGGATTTCCTGGGCGGCCGGGAGTTCGCCGAGCCGTTCCGGCAAGGTGGCGAGCGGAATCAGAATGGCACCGGGAATGGTGCCTTCCGCCTCCTCCTCAGGCTGGCGGACATCGAGGATGAAAGGGGATTCGCCCGCAGCGAGACGGGCGGCGAGTTCTTCAACAGTGATCGTGGGCATGCCGGGAATGGAGCAGGAATCGGAGGCGGTGGTTTCGTCGTTTTTGACGGAGGTGATCGTGGGATGGTCGCCGCACAGGCGGCAGGAAGGGTCACGGCGCAGGCGGAGATTGCGGAAGCTGGTATTCAGCGCGTCGTAGCAGGTCAACTTGCCGAGCGGGGGCTCGCCAATGCCGAGCAGCAGCTTGATCGTCTCCATCGCCTGCAGCGAGCCAATCACCCCGGGCAGCACGCCGAGCACGCCGGCTTCCTCGCAAGAAGGGGCGGCTCCCGGCGGCGGCATCGTCGGCAGCATGCAGCGGTAGCACGGTCCGCCGAGATGGGGCGCGAAGACGGTGACCTGGCCCTCGAAGCGGAAGATCGAGCCATAGACGCAGGGCTTTTTTAGGAGGAAGCACGCGTCATTCGAAAGGAAGCGGGTGGGGAAGTTGTCGCAGCCGTCCAGCACCACGTCGTAGCGCGAGACGAGGTCGAGCGCGTTGTCCGGCGTGAAGCGGACGGGATGCAGCTCCAGCTCGATGTGCGGATTGATCTCCCGCAGTCGGTTGGCCGCGCTCTCCAGCTTCGGCTTTCCGACCCACGACTCGCCGTGAAGGATCTGCCGCTGGAGATTGGAGCGGTCCACCGTGTCCGGATCAATCAGGCCGATTCGCCCTACGCCTGCTGCCGCAAGGTAAAGCGCCGCGGGGGAACCCAGGCCGCCGGTGCCGATCATCAGGACGGAGGACGCCTTCAGCTTCAGCTGGCCTTCCTCACCCACATTCGGGATCGAAAGGTGGCGGGCGTAGCGCTGGCGTTCTTCCGGAGTCAGTTCGGGCATCGCGGCGGAAACGTAGCGACCGACGGGTGACTGGCAACCGCCCATGTAGCTGCCGCTACATTGCGTTCTTGACCCAGCGGTCCATTCCGGAAAGGCAATGTTATGGCTGAAGTCCGTTCCACCTTTTCCCTCCGTCCCGGCGATGCCGCTCCGCCGTTCCAACTACCGGCTCCCGATGAGATCCTGCACGATCTTAACGACATCCGCGGGAACGAGGGCCTGCTCGTCGTATTCGCCTGCAATCACTGTCCCTACGTCATTCACCTCGCGGACGAAGTCGGCGGCCTCGCCTCGGAAATCGAGACGGAAGGCGTGAACACCGTGGCGATTTCCTCGAACGACATCGAAAAATACCCGGAGGATGCTCCGGAGCACATGGTGACCTTCGCCGAGCAGCACGGCTGGAATTTCCCCTATCTCTTCGACGAAACCCAGGAGGTCGCCAAGGCCTACGGTGCCGCCTGCACGCCGGACTTCTTCCTCTTCGACCGTGAACTGCGGCTCTACTATGCAGGCCAATTTGACGACTCGCGGCCGAAATCCGGCCAGCCTGCGACCGGCGCGGATCTGCGTGCCGCGATCAAATCCATGCTCGCCGGCGAGGAGGCTCCCGAGCGCCCGTTTCCCAGCAGCGGCTGCAACATTAAGTGGAAAGCTGGCAGCGAACCGCCCTATTTTGCCTGAAACGTTTCGCATTTCGCCATTGCCGCCCGGCCAGCCGGGGGGCTAACAACCTTCCTACATGGCGCTTTCGTTACCTTTTGTCCCGGCCCTCCTCGGCGCGATCCAGCTCAGCACGCTCGACTGGGTGATCATCATCGGCTCGATCTTGGTCTGCTTCGTCCCGGCGCTGTTTTACGGAAAGAAGTCGAGCGAAAGCACCTCCGAGTTCTTTGCCTCCGGCCAATCGGTCCCGTGGTGGCTGGCCGGCCTGTCGATGGTGGCGACCACCTTTTCCTCGGATACCCCGAACTGGGTGACCGAGCAGGTCCGCAAGTTCGGCGTCGCCGGCAATTGGCAGTGGTGGGCCTTCGTGCTGACGGGTGTTTCGACCGTCTTCTTCTTCGCCCGCCTGTGGCGTCGCTCCGGGGTCATGACGGACCTCGAATTCTACGAGCTCCGATACTCGGGCAAGGCGGCCTCGGTTGTCCGCGGCTTCCGCGCCGTTTACCTCGGGCTGTTCTTCAACTGCTTCATCATGGGCATGGTGACGCTGGCCGCGTGCAAGATCGCCAGCATCCTCTTTGGCATGCCGCCGTGGCAGACTATCGTGATCTGCGGCGTGCTCAATGTCGTCTTCGCCGCGCACTCCGGTCTGTGGGGCGTGCTGATCATCGACATGGTGCAGTTCTTCATCAAGATGACCGCCGTCTTTGCCGCGGCCTACTTCTCGCTGAAGCAAGTGGCCAAGCAGACGGGAGTGGGGGAGACCGCTTTCGCCGGCCTACAGAAGCTCGTTGAAACCCTCGGCACCCAACAGGTGAAGGTGCCAGCAGGTTCACACGATCCGGTCATGAGCAAGATCGACGGGACCGGCCAGCCGATCCTGGATATCCTCCCGAACTTCGACATGTGGCAGCTCGCGCTGATGATCTTCATCGTGCCGATCGCCATCGGCTGGTGGGCGAACTGGTATCCCGGCGCGGAGCCTGGCGGTGGCAGCTACATCGCCCAGCGCATGCTAGCCTCGAAGTCGGAGAAGGATTCGCTCGGCGGCACGCTTTTCTTCAATATCGCCCACTACGTCCTTCGCCCGTGGCCGTGGATCATCACCGCGCTCTGCTCGATCATCGTTTATCCCGACCTGGCCTCGATCAAGGCTGCCTTCCCGGATGCCGATCATAGCCTCATCGGCCATGACAGCGCCTTCCCGGCGATGCTGAAATTCCTGCCCGTGGGCTTCATGGGACTGATGGTGGGCGGTCTGATCGCCGCGAATTCCTCGACGATCCTGACCCACCTGAACTGGGGGGCATCCTATCTCGTTCACGACTTCTATCGCCGTTTCATCAACACGACCGCGACCGAGAAGCACTACGTGAATGCTGGCCGCTTCTGCACGCTGCTGCTTTACGTCGTCGCCGCCTTGCTCAGCACCATCCTTACCTCGGCGCAGGAGGCGTTCGAGATCCTCATTTCCATCGGAGCCGGCACCGGTCTGCTCTACATGCTCCGCTGGTTCTGGTGGCGCATCAATGCCTGGTGCGAGGTGGTGGCCATGGTCAGCTCGTTCCTGATCTCGGTGACGTTCTTCGCGATCAAGAAGCTTCATGCTGCGGGAACCATCGATCTGCAGGTTCCCTTTGCGCAGACCGTGATTATCTCAGTCGCTTTCACCACGCTGTGCTGGCTGCTTACCGCCTATTTCGGCCCGCAGACCGATAGGCAGACCCTCTTCTCCTTCTTCAAGAAGGTGCAGCCCGCCGGTCCGGGGTGGGATGCCATTCGCCGCGAAGCGGGCGTGCCAGAGAGCACCGTGAAGGAATCCGGCGACCACATGGGCCTCGCCACCGTTGGCTGGATTTCCGGCTGCGCGGTCATCTGGTCCTCGCTTTTCGCCATCGGCAAGTTCCTTTACGGCGAGATGACCATGGCGTGGATCCTTACTGGCGTCTTCGTCGTCAGCGGCGTTGTCTTGCTGCAGGTGATCCGCAAACTCTGGAGCTAGCGGAGCAAGGGATTTCCGACCCCAAGGGAGCGCAAGGATCTCAAGGAAAGACCCTGATAGTCTTCTGTTTGCGATCTTTGCGCCCTTTGTGGTTAGTTCATCTCTGACGCCAGCTTCGCGAGCTTTGTCGGTCTCGGGACGAGAATCCCTTGGCAAAACCGGTGCGAAGCGTGCTACAGTTCTCTGCCCGTGGACGCATTGATTCATCATTTGGAACGGAAAGAGGAACTCTCGCCCCGCGAGATCACCGTAGCTGCCGAGCTGCTCCTCGATCCCCTCGCGCCGGATGAGAAAAAGGCCGCCCTGCTGGAAAACCTTTCGAAAAAGGGTGAGACGCCGGCCGAGATCGCCGGGTTTGTGGAGGCGTTCCTTGAGCACGCCGTCGATCCTCATGTCGGACTGCTTGAACTCGAAGGCCCGACGATCGACGTCTGTGGCACCGGCGGCGACAAGCTGAACCTCTTCAATGTTTCGACCACGGCGATGTTCGTGGTGGCGGCGACCGGAGCGGTCGTCCTCAAGCACGGCAACCGCGGCATCACCTCGAAGAGCGGCGGCGCCGATGTGCTCGAAGCGCTCGGCATCCGCATCGACCTTCCCGCGGAAGGCTTCCGCGACTGCCTGGAAAAGGCCGGCGTCGGATTCCTCTTCGCACCGGCGTATCACCCTGCATTCAAGGCCGTGGTGAATGTTCGCCGCCAGCTCGCCGAGAAGGGCGTGCGCACCATCTTCAATCTCATCGGCCCGCTGATGAATCCGGCCAAGCCACAGTGCCAGCTCGTCGGTGTCTTCGACCGCGAGATGTGCCCGGCCTTCGCTGAGATCCTCCAGCGTCTCGGTCGCGAGAGCGCTTGGGCCGTCCACGGCACCACCGGCGATGGCCGTTGCGTCGATGAAGTCAGCCTCATGGGCTCCACCCGCATCTGCAAGGCGGGGCTCTATCAGGATCTTCAGGACGAGGAAGTCCGTCCCCGTGACTTCGGCATGAAGCACGCCGAGGTGGAAGAACTCCAAGGTGGCGACGCCGAAGTGAATGCCGCCATTCTCGAAGCCATTCTCTCCGGCAAGGAAACCGGCCCCAAGCGCGACATGGTCGTGCTCAATGCCGGGGCCGCCATCGCCTGCTGTGGCCTCTCCGACGACATCGGCGACGGCATCGAAATCGCCCGGCGCTTGATCGATGACGGCAGCGCGCTGGATCGCCTGCGGCTGCTTCAGGATGTGGCGAAGAGGTGATGGATGCTTCTCGCTGCTAGATGTGAGGATCGTCAAAACCAGTCCAAATTCCAACGACCTCCTTGATTCGTTGCATTGAACTTCTCTCGTCGTCTGTAGCTCCACATTCCGAGCAGGGACCTATGGGGGGCCAAGGGAGCAGCGCGTAGCATTCTGAACAGTAATTCGGATCGAGGAGGACTACCTCGTCATGCTTAGGCACGTAATCCGGCAAACCTGCCTTTGACAAAATGCTGTAGCTCGGTCCACCCAACTTTACCCAGCGGTCTGGATCTTTTGGTCTCCAGAACCATCGATTTACGGGTAAGTATTCTAGCGGCATTTTTCTCATGCGCTCAACAGTTGGCGGGTGATTCCGATGGAATCACCTATTCGCTTTCGGCACTTTCAACCACGCCTCCATCTCCTTCAGCGACTTGGTGTTCACCACGTCCTCGCGTCGCAGCCAGCCCTTCCTGGCCACGCTCGCGCCGAAGCGCAGGAACTGGAGTTGGTTCACCGAGTGAGCGTCGGGATTGATCGAGCACAGCACGCCTTTGTCGCGGGCGCGGTGCCACCAGCGCCAGTCCATGTCGAAGCGCTTCGGGTTGCAGTTCAGCTCGATGACCGTGCGGGTCTCGGCGGCGCAGTCGATAATCTTCTCGTGATTCACGGCGTAGCCATCGCGGCGCAACAACAAGCGCCCGGTGAGGTGGCCGAGCATGGTGATGTAGGGGTTCTCCATCGCCTTGATGATCCGCTTGGTCATCTCATCTTCGTCGAGCGTGAAGGCGTTGTGTACCGACGCCACCGCGTAGTCGAGCGAAGCCAACAGATCGTCTTCGAAGTCGAGCGCGCCGCTTTTTAAGATGTCCACTTCCGAGCCTGCGAAGAGTCGGAACTGCTCCCCGCCGTGCTCGCGGTTCCATGCGGCGATCGTTTCGACCTGCGCAGCGAGTCGCTCGACGCTGAGGCCATTGGCCTGTGGTGAGGACTTCGAGTGATCGGCGATGCCCAAGTACTGCAAGCCTAGTTCCCGGGCACCCTCGGCCATCGCGTGGAGCGAGGCCTTGCCGTCGGACTCGGTGGTGTGGTTGTGGAAGGTGCCACGCAGGTTCTCCCACTCTAACAATCGCGGCAACGTGCCTTCATCCGCCGCCTCGATCTCGCCGCGGTTCTCGCGCAGCTCCGGCGGGACGAAATCGAGGCCGAGAGCGCGATAGATGTCCGCCTCGTCGCGGATCACCGGCACGTTGTCGCCGGTGAAGGCGTATTCATTGAGCGACCAGCCTTTCTTGAGCGCGCGCGAGCGGATCGCCACGTTATGCTCCTTGCTGCCGGTGAAATAGAACAGCGCGAAGGGATACTGGTCATTCGACACCGCGCGCAGGTCGCACTGCATGCCGCTTTCGAGGCGGATCGAGCACTTGGTATCACCCTGTGCGATGACTTCCTTCGCGAACTCCTGCTTGGCGAAGAATGCGGTCAGCTCCGCTGGCTTCGGCGTGGCGACGATGAAATCGAGGTCGCGCACGATCTCCTTCGACCGCCGCGTCGAGCCCGCGACCGATGCGCGCAGCACCTCCGGATGCATGCGCAGCGTTTCCAGAATGTCCTCTGCTGCCTGGATGGCGATATCGAGCCGGAACGCCTCGGCCGATTGCTCGCGGCGCGCGAGCGATTCCAGGATCTTCGTCTGGGTCTTGGCTCCGAATCCCGGCAGCCCGGCCACGATGCCTGCCTCACAAGCGGCCTTCAGCGTGATGATCGAATCGACATTCAGTTCGCGATTCAGCACCGCGATCTTCTTTGGTCCCAGCCCATCGAGATCGAATAGGTCGAAGAATGAATCGGGATAACCGACCCGCAGCTTTTTATGAAACTCCAGCTCACCGGTGGTCGCGAGTTCGTGGAGCTTATCGCGCAGTGCGTCGCCCAGGCCTTTGATCCCTTCGAGCTTGTTGTCGCGGGCTAGCGCCACGATGTCGCCGTCGTAGCCGGACACCACCTCGGCTCCTTGGCGGTAGGCGCGGATCTTGAACGGGTTCTCGCCTTGGATCTCCAGCAGCAGGGCGATTTCTTCCAGGACTTCGACCAAGCGCTCGCGGGTGACTGACATGCCGGGAAGCTAAAAGCGCAGGGCGGCCGGGACAGTCGAAATTTCGCCACCCTTCATCAGGCCCGGGAATGCGGCAGTAGGTCCCACGCTTGCACGGAGGCGACCACGTAGATCAGCACGAGAAGCCCCGCCACCAGCACTCCGGTGATGAAGGTCTCTCGCTTGGAGAAGTAGTCGGATCGCCGCTGCTCAAGGATGATCGTCGCGATCACCCACGCCGCCGGGATTCCGAAAGCGAGCGGTCCCCACTCACGGATCAAGGCGGGCAGGACCGGCCAGTCGCGTTCGGGATCCGGGTAGCCGGCCGAGCGCAGCAGCACGACGGAAACGATGCTGCCCACTTGGATGACGGCGCATTGTGCTGCGGCCAATGCCCCCTGAACTGCATATTCCCGGACGTCCATCTGTGCCAGCATCCGTGGCAGTTGCCGGGGAGGAAAGGGGATTTCGCGAGAAGAAATCTCGCGTGTGACAGGTCTGCCACCTAGGCAAACCGATTTAGGCTAAACCTCTTGGCTCCGGCCGGGCGTAACTAGTGCCGGGAAATCCGCCCGCTCTTCCCCGGCTTCTCTTCCCCATCATGAATAAAACCTCCGTCCTCCGCTGCCTTGCCCTGTTGTGGGCCGCAGCGCTGCCTCTCTTCGCCCAGCAGCATGGACTTGCTTCCCGGCCGGATGTGGATGCTTATTACGACGGCACTTTCCCGACCACTCCTCCAGCGGTGCCGGGAAATTGGTCGACGGTCATCGCGTTCCCGAATCTGACCTTTTTCAATCCCGTTGGCCTCGCTCCGGTCCCGGGGACCAACAAGCTGATCGTGTGGGAGCGCGACGGGAAAATCTGGAGCTTCGACAATAACCCGGCGACTGCGACCAAGACCCTCGTCGTTGACCTCTCTGCGAATACCCAGGGCTGGGATGACTCCGGCCTCCTCGGCGTGGCCCTGCACCCCGACTTTCAAAACAACCGCCAGATGTGGATCTGGTACAATTGGCGCGGCGGCATAACCGGGGGCAGCGGCGACCTCGGTCCGGTCATCGGCAATGCCAATACCCGCCCGCCCACCGCGACCCCGACCCGCAACCGCCTGTCCCGCTTCGTGCTCGATGCGAATTTCCAGACCACACAGGCTGGCGAGTATGTGGTGATCGATCAGCAGGACGCGAGTGTCTGGCACAATGGCGGCGGCATGTTCTTCCACCCGCAGAATGGCTTCCTCTACATCACCAATGGCGATGACCAGAATGCGGGCCTGAATACCCAGCGCAATGATCGCGCGCTCTTCTCCTGTGTCATCCGCATCGATGTCGACCAGCGTGGCGGCGCGATCAGCCATGCGCCGACCAAGCGACCGCTGAACGAAGTCAGCCCGACGTGGCCACGTTACTACGTGCCGAACGATAACCCCTTCGTCGGCCAGCCGAATGCGCTGGAGGAGATGTTTGCCATCGGCTTGCGCAGTCCGCACCGCATGACCATCGATCCAGTGACCGGGCGCATTTTCATCGGCGACGTTGGCAATGGAGCGCGCGAGGAAGTCAGCGTGATCGAGCCGAACGATCCGCCCGGCCTGAACTTCCAGTGGAGCACCATTGAAGGGAAGGGCGGGGAACTAACAGCTCCCTTCATCGGCACCAGCAAGCCGCCCATCATCGACTACGCGCACTCGTCGCAGGATGGCAGTTGCGTGGTCGGCGGCTACGTTTATCGCGGCAGCGAGTTTCCCGAGCTCTACGGGAAATACCTCTTCGGCGACAACATGACCGGCATCGTCTGGTACCTCGACGAGTCGGTCAGTCCGGCGGTGAAGGTGCCGCTCGCGGTGCTGCCGGATGGCCCGGGGCCGAATTCCGGTAATGACTACCGCGGTCTCGGGTCCTTCGGTCTCGATGCCAATGGCGAACTCTACATGTGCCGCCTGAGCAGCACCGAGGGCCGGATCTACAAGCTCCAGCGCGGTGGTCCGCCGCCGGGATCGCCCTTGCCCGCGACGCTCGGCGCCACGGGCTTGTTCAGCAACCTCGCGACGCTCGCGCCCGATACACGGTTGATCCCATACCAGCTCAATGAACCCTTCTGGTCGGACGGCGCGATCAAGTCCCGCTTCGCGGCGATCCCGAATGGGACCACCATCGGCTTCCAGCCCTCCGGCGAGTGGAACTTTCCCTCCGGCACGGTGCTGGTGAAGCACTTCGACCTGCCGGTCAGCGACACCGATCCGAACGCGAAGCGCCGGCTCGAAACGCGAGTGATCGTGAAGCAGGACGATGGCGAAGTCTATGGCGCGACCTACAAATGGCGCGCGGACCAGAGCGATGCCGATCTGCTCGATGGCGGCCTCACCGAAAGCATCCCGATCGCCACCACGCCGCTCGGCTCTCTAACAAGCCAGGACATTGGCAGCCCGGTCTTGGCGGGATCGACTGTTAGAAGCGGCAACGTGATCACCATTACCGCCGGAGGCACCGACATTTGGGGGACGAGCGATCAATTCCACTTCGCGCACCAGCAGCGTATCGGTGACTTCGATGTGTCAGTGCGGATCGAGAGCGTGGTGCAGTCCGATCTTTATACGAAGACCGGCCTGATGGTCCGCGATTCGCTTGCGGCGAATGCCCGCCACGTGATGGCGCTGGTTTTCCCGAGCAATGCCGCGCGCAACAATAACACCGGCGGCTATGAGTTCCAGTATCGTGCGACTACCGGCGGAAGTGCCACCGCGCTCTATCCTGCTGCTCCGCAGCCTCGGGTGAATTATCCCGACACCTGGCTCCGCATGCGGCGTGAGGGCGATACCTTCATCGCCTATTGGAGTTCCGATGGCTTCACGTGGGCCGAGTATTCGCGCACGACGCTCGATTTGCCGGATCAGCTCTACTTCGGCCTCGCGGTCACCGCGCACACGGCCTCGCCGACGACGGTGGCCAAGTTCCACGTCGATACCCGCCGGCAGCCGTGGTACTTCCCGAGCCGGCAGGATTGCCTGCGGTGCCACAATCCGCAGTCCGGTGGCGTGCTCGGGCCCAGCACCCGGCAGTTCAATCGCGAGATGCTTTTCCCCAACGGCGTCACCGATCAGCAGCTGAGCGCATGGAATCATGTGGGGCTCTTTGACGATGGTCCGGAGGACGCGGAGCTTCCAGGATTGGAGAGGCTCTCTCATCACAGCGACACCAGCGCCTCGCTGCAGGAGCGCGCCCGCTCGTATCTCGATGCGAATTGCTCCTACTGCCACCGCCCGAATGGCGTGCACGCTTTGTGGGATGCGCGGTACCTGACGCCCTTTCCGGATCAGGGGATCTACTACGGCCCGGTTCTTAACTCCTTGGGCAATCCCAATGCCCGCGTCGTCGTGCCGCAGAGCCTGACTGACTCGATCCTCCATCACCGCCTCAGCATCACGGGCGAGAACCAGATGCCCCCGCTGGGACGTAATCTCGTCGACAAGGACGGCGTGGCCATGCTCGAGGCGTGGATCAATTCGCTGCCCGAGGAAAACGTGACCGCACCATCGCTCCTCGTGGCGACCGCCGTGTCGAATACGCAGGTAAATCTGACCTGGCAGGATCTTTCCGACAACGAAGCCGGGTTCTCGAT
>Ga0307406_10000537_pt1 | contig 21836 bp, 19 predicted proteins | sample 322Cmetagenome_3_FD_203706 | JGI IMG/M metagenome (GOLD analysis project Ga0307406, IMG submission 203706) | Maize rhizosphere microbial communities from greenhouse at UC Davis, California, United States - 322HYB-C-2 | ecosystem: Host-associated > Plants > Roots > Rhizosphere > Soil | place...
ACCGATCCGCGTCCCGAGGTCGCCGACCAGGTGTCCTCGATCGGCGGCTCGTACCTGCCGGTCGACGTCGCGGTCGCGGCATCCTCCGACGGCTACGCGAAGGCGACCAGCGAGGACTACAACCGCCGCGCGGCCGAGATCTACACCGAGCAGGCCGCCGACGTCGACATCATCATCACCACCGCGCTGATCCCCGGCCGCGCGGCGCCGCGTCTGATCACGGCATCCGACGTCGCCCTGATGAAGCCGGGCAGCGTGATCGTCGACATGGCCGCGGGCCAGGGCGGAAACGTCGAGGGCTCGGTCGCCGGAGATCGCACCGTGACCGACAACGGCGTCATCATCCTGGGGTACACCGACCTCGCCTCGCGCCTCGCCGCGCAGGCCTCACAGCTGTACGGCACGAACCTCGCCAACCTCGTGGCGCTCCTGACGCCCGCGAAGGACGGGCAGCTGGTGATCGACTTCGACGACGTCGTGCAGCGCTCGGTCACCGTCGTCCGCGACGGGGCCGTGACCTGGCCGCCGCCCGCCGTGCAGGTCGCGGCGGCACCCGCGAAAGCAGTCGAGGCACCGGCCGAGATCGCGACGCCGGCGACGATGTCGACCGGCCGCAAGGTCGGCCTCATCGTGCTCGGCATCGCCGCGCTGTTCGCCGTGAACGCGTTCGCGCCCGATCCGTTGCCGCAGCATTTCACCGTGCTCGTGCTCTCCGTCGTGATCGGGTTCTACGTGATCGGCAAGGTGCACCACGCGCTGCACACGCCGCTCATGTCGGTGACCAACGCCATCTCCGGCGTCATCGTCGTCGGCGCCATGCTGCAGATCACCTCGGCCATCCCGGTGGTGCAGGTGCTGGCCGCGATCGCCGTGCTGCTGGCATCCATCAACATCTTCGGAGGATTCGCGGTCACCCGCCGAATGCTCGCGATGTTCACGAAGGGCGGCCACAAGTGACCGTCGACGCCCTCGCGGGCGCGGCGTACATCGTCGCGGCCCTGCTGTTCATCCTGAGCCTCGCCGGCCTCAGCCGCCACGAGTCCGCCCGTTCCGGCGTGGTCTACGGCATCTCCGGCATGACGATCGCGCTGCTCGCGACGGTCGCCCTCACCGTGGCGGATGCCTGGACCACGGGTGCATTCCTCGGACTCGGCCTGCTCGTCGCGGCGGTCGCCATCGGTGCGGCCATCGGCTTGTGGCGGGCGCGCTCGGTCGAGATGACCGGCATGCCCGAGCTCATCGCCCTGCTGCACAGCTTCGTGGGTCTCGCCGCCGTGCTCGTCGGCTGGAACGGCTACCTCGCGCATCCGGAGATCGCTCCGCAGCTCGAGGGGATCCACAACGCCGAGGTCTTCATCGGCATATTCATCGGTGGCGTGACCTTCGCCGGATCGATCGTCGCGTACCTGAAGCTGTCGGCGAAGATCTCCTCCAAGCCGCTCGTGCTGCCGGGCAAGAACGTGCTGAACATCGGCGCGCTCGTCGCCTTCATCGCGCTGACGGTGTGGTTCGTGAACGACCAGCAGCTCGCACTGCTGATCGGCGTCACGGTGCTGGCCTTCGCTCTCGGGTGGCACCTGGTCGCCTCGATCGGCGGCGGTGACATGCCCGTGGTCGTGTCGATGCTGAACAGCTACTCGGGCTGGGCGGCGGCCGCGGCCGGCTTCCTGCTCAACAACGACCTGCTGATCGTGACGGGTGCGCTCGTCGGGTCGTCGGGTGCGTACCTCTCCTACGTCATGTGCAAGGCGATGAACCGCTCGTTCCTGTCGGTGATCGCCGGTGGCTTCGGGATCGTCGCGCCGTCCGCGTCGGACGAGGAGTACGGCGAGCACCGCGAGATCACCGCCGAGAGCGCGGCAGAGATGCTCACCGAGGCGAAGTCGGTCGTGATCACGCCCGGCTACGGCATGGCCGTCGCGCAGGCGCAGTACCCGGTCGCCGACCTCGTGCGCCGACTGCGCGAGCGGGGCGTAAACGTGCGGTTCGGTATCCATCCGGTCGCCGGCCGTCTGCCGGGGCACATGAACGTGCTGCTGGCCGAGGCGAAGGTGCCGTACGACATCGTGCTCAGCATGGACGAGATCAACGACGAACTGGCATCGACCTCGGTCGTGCTCGTGATCGGCGCCAACGACACGGTCAACCCGGCCGCTGCTGAGGACCCGTCGAGCCCGATCGCCGGGATGCCGGTGCTCAAGGTGTGGGAGGCCGAGAACGTCATCGTGTTCAAGCGGTCGATGGCCGCCGGATACGCGGGCGTGCAGAACCCGCTGTTCTTCCGCGACAACGCCTCGATGCTGTTCGGCGACGCGAAGCAGAAGGTGGAGGACATCATCGCGGCGCTGTGACGGGGAGAACCGGGTGGCGTCCGCTGCTCGAGCGGCATCCAGACCTAGTGTGGAGACCATGGCAGAGTCGTCGTCATCCCCCTCGGATGCCGTGGCATCCGCTCCTCTCGCGGATCGTGCCGTCGAACTCGCGCGCCGCTGGGTGACCGAGGCCGCGGCGGCCGAGGTCGACCCCGCGGCGGAGCGGCTCGCGGGCGTGCTGCAGGATGCGAACGGGCTCCCCTTCACCCTCGGTTTCGTCGACGGCGTGATGCGTCCGGAGAGCCTGGCCGCGGCAGCATCCCAGTTGCACCGGATCGCTCCGATCGTGCCCGAATTCCTGCCGTGGTACCTGCGGTCCGCCGTGCGTCTCGGCGGCGGCATGGCGCAGATCCTGCCGTCTCCGGTCGTGCCCATCGCCCGGCGCGTGCTCCGCGACATGGTCGGACACCTCGTGGTCGACGCCCGACCCGCGAAGCTCGGACCGGCGCTGGAGAAGATCCGCACGCCCTCGACCGCCACCGGGACCGCCGCGCGCGTCAACCTCAACCTGCTCGGCGAGGCCGTGCTGGGCGAAGCCGAGGCGAAGCGCCGGCTCGACGGCATCCATGAGCTGATCCGCCGCCCCGACGTCGACTACGTCTCGGTGAAGGTGTCGGCGATCATCAGCCACATCTCGATGTGGGCGTTCGACGAGGTCGTCGATCAGGTGGTCGAGCGGCTGATGCCGCTCTACCTGACCGCGGCGGGCCCTTCGACGGGCTCAGAGACCCAGGAAGCGACCCAGACGTTCATCAACCTCGACATGGAGGAGTACCGCGACCTCGATCTCACGATCGCGGTGTACACGCGCATCCTCGAGGATCCGCGACTACAGCACCTCGAGGCCGGCATCGTGCTGCAGGCGTACCTGCCCGACGCCCTCCCCGCCCTGCAGGAGCTCACCGCATGGGCGCAGGACCGGGTCGCGCACGGGGGAGCGCCGATCAAGGTGCGCCTCGTGAAGGGCGCCAACCTCGCGATGGAGAACGTCGAGGCGCAGCTCCACGGCTGGACGCCCGCGACCTACGACACGAAGCTCGACACGGATGCGAACTACCTGCGCTGCCTGGACTGGGCGCTGCACCCCGAGCGGACCGCCGCCGTGAAGCTGGGCGTCGCCGGGCACAACCTCTTCGGCATCGCCTACGCCTGGCTGCTGGCCGGTGAACGCGGCGTGCGCGAGGCGATCGAGTTCGAGATGCTGCTGGGCATGGCTCAGGGGCAGGTGCAGGCCGTGTCCCGCGAGGTCGGTGCCGTGCTCCTGTACGTGCCGGTCGTGGAGCCTGCCGAGTTCGACGTCGCCATCAGCTACCTGGTGCGCCGGCTCGAGGAGAACGCGTCCGCCGACAACTTCCTCTCCGCGGCGTTCCGGCTCGACGAGGACGAGTCCCTGTTCGTCCGCGAGCAGGATCGGTTCCTCGACGCTCTCGACCGGTCCACGGACCCGACGCTGCGGATCGGCCCGCGCCGCACACAGGACCGGCTCGCCCCGGTGCACGAGTCGGTGCGACCTGCTCCTGTCGCGCCCGCCCCCGAGGTCGGCCTGACCAAGGCCGTGCTCGGCATCTCGCGCGGATCGGACGACAGCGACGGCGAGGCCTTCCTCGAGACCGCCGTCTACTCCGCACGGGAGGTGGCCGAGGGCACCGGCGGCGCCCCCGGGTTCTCGAACACCGCCGACAGCGACCCCGCGCTCCCGGCCAACCGCGACTGGGCGCGCTCCGTGCGCGAGAGCATCCCGAGTTCGACCGTCGGCAGGACGACCCTCGAGGCCGCACGGATCGACGACCCCGCTGCCCTCGAGGAGACCGTGCAGCGGGTGCGCGACGCGGCTCCCGCGTGGGGCGCTCGTCCCGCCGCCGAGCGCGCCGAGGTCCTGCTCCGCGCCGCCGCCGCGCTCGAGTCGCGCCGCGGCGAGCTGATCGAGGTCGCGGCATCCGAGACGGGCAAGGTCTTCGCCGAAGCCGACGTCGAGGTCAGCGAGGCCGTCGACTTCGCCCGCTACTACGCCGCCAAGGCCCGAGAGCTCGATGCGATCTCCGGAGCATCCTTCGTCCCCGCGAAGGTGACCGTGGTGACGCCGCCCTGGAACTTCCCCATCGCGATCCCGGCGGGCGGCGTGCTCGCCGCGCTCGCCGCAGGTTCCGGCGTGGTGTTCAAGCCCGCCCCGCAGGCCCGCCGCTGCGCGGCCGTCATCGCGGAGTCGCTCTGGCAGGCCGGCGTCCCGCGCGACGTGCTCGCACTCGTCGACATCGAGGAGGGCGACCTCGGTCGCGCCCTGGTCAGTCACGACGCGGTCGAACGCGTGATCCTCACCGGCGCCTGGGACACGGCGGCGCTGTTCCGCTCGTGGCGGCCCGATCTGCCGCTGCTGGCCGAGACCAGCGGCAAGAACGCGATGATCGTGATGCCGTCCGCCGACCTGGATCTCGCCGTCGCCGACCTCGTCAAGAGCGCCTTCGGCCACGCCGGACAGAAGTGCTCCGCCGCCTCGCTGGCGATCCTGGTCGGGCCGGTCGGCCGTTCTCCCCGGTTCGCGAGGCAGCTGGCGGATGCCGTCCGCTCGCTGCACGTCGGCTGGCCCACGGATCCGCTCGCCGAGGTCGGCCCGGTGATCGAGAAGCCGCAGGGCAAGCTCGCCTGGGCGCTGACCGAGCTCGAGGGCGACGAGCAGTGGCTCATCAAGCCCGCGCTCGCGGCGGACGACGACGGCAGCGGACGCCTCTGGCGCCCCGGCATCCGGGTCGGCGTGCAGGCGGGATCGCGCTTCCACACGGAGGAGTTCTTCGGTCCCGTGCTCGGCGTGATGCACGCGCCCACGCTCGAGAGGGCGATCGAACTGCAGAACGCGGTCGCCTACGGCCTCACGGCGGGCCTGCACACCCAGGACCCCGACGATCTCGCGCAGTGGCTCGACCGCGTGCAGGCGGGCAACCTGTACGTCAACCGGGGTATCACCGGCGCGATCGTGCAGCGGCAGCCGTTCGGCGGCTGGAAGCGCTCGTCGGTCGGCCCCGGCGCCAAGGCGGGCGGTCCGAACTACCTGATCGGCCTCGGGTCGTGGCGCTCGCACCCGGGCGGTCCGGCATCCAGCACCCTGCACCTCCGTGGTCTCGATTCCCGGATCACCGCCCTGATCGAGGCGGCGCAGCCGTCGCTCGCGTACGAGCCGTTCGAGTGGCTGCGACGCTCCGCCCTGTCGGACGCGCTCGCCTGGGATCGCGAGTTCGGCCAGGTGCGCGACGTGTCCCGGCTGGGCGTCGAGCGCAACCTCTTCCGCTATCGGCCGGTGCCCGTCGAGATCAGGGCGACCGACGATGCGGCCCTGCAGGATCTGCTGCGGGTCGTGATCGCCGGCGTGCGTGCGGGCGCCCGCTTCGTGCTGTCCACGCCGAGCGGTCTGCCGGCCGAGGTGCGTCGGGCTCTGGGCGATCTGGACGCCGTCGTCTTCCTCGAGACCGAGGGCGAGTGGATCGAGCGGATGCTGCGCCACGAGGAGCCCGCGGAGGGCGACCGTCGTGCTGCGCCGAGCCGGAACCGGGTGCGCCTGGTCGGCGGTCGCGCCGCGGTCGCCGCGGCCCATGCCTCGCTGGCCGTGGCATCGAGCGGTGATCCCGACCTCGCGGTGTACGACGGCGAGGTGACCGCGGCCGCCCGCATCGAGTTGCTGCCGTTCGTGCACGAGCAGTCCATCAGCATCACCGCCCACCGCTACGGGAACGTCGACCGCCGCTTCAGCGACGTCATCTGAGCGGATCGTGCGGACCGGCGACCGCGTATGTAAAAGATTCTTGACATAGCCGCACCCGCGTCGTACGCTCAGTGTGTCAAGAATCTTTTACATAGGGGGCATCATGGTCTACGAGGAGCGCAACGCCTGGGCGGGGCTGATCGTGAGCCCGATCACGATGATCATCTATGTCATCCTCATCGTGCAGCAGGCGGCCGGCGGTCCACTCACCGACGTCGACTGGTTCCCGCTCATGCTGTGGGTGATCGGCGGCAGCATCGTGGCCGTGATCATCCTCAGCGTCGTCTGGGGCATGATCGCCGGGATGACGGATGCCGGCGGCGTCGGCAAGTCCGACATCCGCGACCGTGACATCAGCCGCCTGGGTGGACGCGTCGAGCAGGCCTTCCTGGTGATCGCGGGACTCGGCGTGATCGCCCTCTGCGCCCTCGCCGCCGACGTCTTCTGGATCGCGAACACGATGTTCGCCGGCTTCTGGATGGCCGCCACCATCGGCAGCGTCGCCCGGGTCATCGCCTATCGTCGGGGACTGATCTGATGGTCAAGCCCACCCGCGTCTCCAACCGCATCCGCGCGCATCGGGAGTCGGCGGGGATGACCCAGGCCGACCTCGCCCGCACGATCGGCGTGACACGGCAGACGCTCATCGCGATCGAGCAGGAGAAGTACTCGCCCACGCTCGAACTCGCCTTCCAGATCGCCCGCGCCTTCGGCGTGGGGATCGACGACCTCTTCCAGTATCCGGAGCAGTGACATGGACAACACACCTGAGACCTCGACCATGAGCGCCTGGCGTCGTGAGACGTACGGGCCCGCCGCCGGCACGACCCTGCAGGAGATCCCCGTGCCCGTCCCCGGCCGCGGAGAAGTGGTCCTGCGCGTGACCGCCACGGCTCTCAACGCGGGCGACGTACGTCTGATGCTCGGAGACCCGCTGCTCGTCCGGCCGGTGTTCGGTCTCACCAAGCCGAAATACCCGGTGCGCGGCATCGAGGTCGCCGGAACCGTGGTCGCGGTCGGCCCCGATGTCGTGGGCGCCGAGCTCGACGAACATGTGGTGGGGGAGCTCGTCGGGGGAGGAGGGCTCGCCACGTACGTGCGCGTCCCCGCCGCCCGGCTCGTGCCGGTCCCGCCCGGCGTCGAACCCGCGGTCGCGGCGTGCCTTCCGGTCGCCGGCGGGACCGCCTGGCAGGCTCTCGACCTCGCCGAGGTCGGGCTGCGCGCGGGCAGCGCTCCACGGGTCCTCATCATCGGTGCATCCGGCGGGGTCGGGACCTTCGCGGTGCAGCTCGCCGCGCTCCGCGGCGCCGAGGTCTGGGCGACGTGCCGCACGCGCAACGCGCCGCTCATCGAGCACCTCGGGGCCACCCGCACCCTCGACCACCGCACGTCGCCGCTGAGCGAGCTGCCGGCCGAGCACTTCGACGCGGTCATCGACATCGCGGGAGGGATGCCGCTGCGCGAGCTGCAGCGCCTCGTCGCACCCGGCGGCACGGTCGTGCTGGTCACCGGCGACGGAGGGCACGTGCTGGGACCGGTGCCGCGCATGATCAAGGCCGCCTTCCTCTCGATCGGATCCCGCCGCATCCGTCCCCTCGCGGCCTCGCCGCGCCCCGAGGTCCTGGCCAAGCTCCTGGAGCTCGTCGCCGAGGGCCGCATCTCGCCCGTGATCGAGCGCGAGTACCCCTTCGCCGAGGCATCCGCCGCGCTCGCGCACATCGAAGCCGGGCACACCGTCGGCAAGCTCGTCGTGCGCGCGGCCTGACGCGCTCCGCACAGCGAGAGTCTCGGTGCCCCGGTTGCGCGCCAGGGTGGCACCTGTTGCCGCTGGGAGCGCTGGGTTCCGACGAGAGGTGCCACCTCGGTCGAGGCCGATCGCACAGGGGTGGCACCTGTTGTCGCTGAGAGCCGTGAATTCCGACACGAGGTGTCACCTTCGTTGCGCCTGGTCGCGCAGGGGTGACACCTGTTGTCGCTCGGCGCCCTGGCGCGCGCTCTGGCGACGCACAGGGGGTGGATGACAGAATGGGAGCTGGCGTGCTCGAGTCGCATCTTCCCCGCAACCCCTCTGACGAGAAGCGGGTCGAAGGACCGCCGGGCCCCTGGACAGAGTCCGCCGCGTCCCGTTCCGAGGAGCATCTTGTCTTTCGAAAACACGCTGTCGACGCCTGAGACCACCGCGACCCGCACCGCTCACCACCGGCACTACCTGATGTGCAAGCCGTCGCACTTCACCGTCAGCTACAAGATCAACCCGTGGATGGAGCCGGCCAACCCGACCGACACGGCGAAGGCCGTCGCACAGTGGCAGCAGCTGCACGACCTCTACCTCGAGCTGGGCCACGAGGTCGAGCTCATCGAGCCGCTCGCCGGATTCCCCGACATGGTCTACACGGCCAACGGCGGCTTCCTCATCGACGGCCGCGCCTATGTGCCGAAGTTCCGGTTCGTGGAGCGCCAGGGCGAGTCCCCGGCCTTCGCCGACTGGTTCCGCGCGGCCGGCTACGACACCGTCATCCCGGAGGAGGTCAACGAGGGCGAGGGCGACTTCCTGCTCGTGGGCGACGTGATCCTCGCCGGCACCGGCTTCCGCTCGACCGGCGACAGCCACCGCGAGGTCGGCGAGGTCTTCGGTCGCGAGGTCGTGTCGTTGAACCTGGTCGATCCGCGGTTCTACCACCTCGACACCGCGATCGCCGTGCTCGACCCCGTGCAGGGCACGGAGAACGGCGGGCCCGAGCGCGCCAACATCGCGTACCTTCCCGGCGCGTTCGACGACGCGAGCCGCGCGATCCTCGAGGAGCGCTTCCCCGAGGCGATCCTCGTCTCGGACGAGGACGGCTCGGTGTTCGGGCTGAACTCGGCCAGCGACGGCTACAACGTCATCATCTCGCCGCGCGCGAAGGGCTTCGAGAAGCAGCTGCGCGAGCGCGGCTACAACCCGATCATGATCGACCTCTCCGAGCTGCTGCTCGGCGGCGGCGGCATCAAGTGCTGCACGCTCGAGCTGCGAGGCGCGAAGTGACGGGGCTCGTGGAGGTGGCGACCGAGCCGCATGTCGCGCACAACTACCACCCGCTTCCGGTGAACATCGCGCGGGGTGAGGGAGCCTGGCTGACGGATGTCGAGGGCAAGCGCTACCTCGACCTGCTCGCCGCCTACTCCGCGGTGAACTTCGGCCACCGGCATCCGGCTCTCGTCGCAGCTCTCACCGAGCAGCTCGGACGCGTCACGCTCATCAGCCGCGCGTTCCAGAGCGACCGGCTCGAGCCGTTCGCCGCGGCGCTCGCCCAGCTCGCGGGCAAGGACATGGTCCTGCCGATGAACACCGGGGCCGAGGCCGTCGAGACCGGCATCAAGGTCGCCCGCGCCTGGGGCTACCGGGTGAAGGGCATCGCGGAGGGCCGTGCGCGCATCATCGTCGCCGCCGGCAACTTCCACGGCCGCACCACCACGATCGTCAGCTTCAGCGATGACGAGTCGGCACGCGACGGCTTCGGGCCGTACACGCCCGGGTTCGACGTGGTGCCGTACGGGGATGCGGATGCCATCGCGGCAGCCATCACCGACGACACGGCCGCCGTGCTCGTGGAGCCGATCCAGGGCGAGGCCGGCGTCGTGATCCCGCCGGAGGGGTACCTGCGCCGCATCCGCGAGATCTGCGACGAGAAGAACGTGCTGTTCATCGCCGATGAGATCCAGTCCGGCCTCGGCCGCGTCGGAGAGACGTTCGCGTGCGACCGCGAGGGCGTCGTCCCGGACCTCTACCTGCTCGGCAAGGCGCTCGGCGGCGGCATCCTTCCCGTCTCAGCCGTGGTCGGGAACGCCGACGTGCTCGGCGTCATCCAGCCCGGGGAGCACGGCTCGACGTTCGGCGGCAACCCGCTCGCCGCAGCCGTGGGCCTGCGTGTGGTCGAGATGCTCGAGTCGGGGGAGTTCCAGGAGCGCGCCCGCGCACTCGGGGAGCACCTCGGTCAGGCGCTGCAGCCGCTGATCGGCCACGGGGTCACGGCCGTCCGCCTCGCAGGATTGTGGGCGGGCGTCGACATCGACCCCGCCAAGGGCACCGGCCGCGAGATCGCCGAGAAGCTGCTCGCGCGGGGCGTGCTCGTCAAGGACACGCACGGTCAGACCATCCGCATCGCCCCGCCGCTCGTGATCCGCGCGACGGAGCTCGATTGGGCGGTGGAGCAGCTCAAGCTCGTGCTCGGGGCCTGACTCGCGCTCCCGTCGAACCGCCCCCTTCGGTGCGAGCGGTCCCTTTGTGAACGTCTTCACAGGGGCCACTCGCACGAAAAGGGGCGGCTCGGCGGCGCGGGGGCTCAGGCCGGCGGGGAATCAGGGTCGATCGTCTTGAGGGTGTCCTCTTCGGCCGCGTTGTCGGCCTGGAGCTGATCCTCGGTCGCCTTGTCGCCGCCGAGCGGTGCCTCGTGATCGGGACCTGCGCTGCCCTGGATGGCGCCGCCCGTGGATTCGCCGCGGGAGCTGTCGCCCTGGATCGCGCCGCCGTCGCCGCTGTCGGCGCCGTCGTGGTCGGGTCCTGCGCTGCCCTGGATGGCACCGCCCGTGGACTCGCCGCGCGCGGCATCGCCCTGGATGGCGCCGTCGTCACCGCCCTCATGGCCTTCGTTCTCTGTCGTGCCGTCGACGCCGGTCGCGCCTTCGGCCGGATCCTGCGGGTGCGGGGTGCTTTCGCTGTTCTCGTCCATGCGCCGACACTACGTTCGGCCGCGGCGTGCACGAAGGGTGTTGACAACGGGCCGTCGTGCGAGGACCCTTCAGTCGTTCTTCGTCGCGGTGCGGATCGGCGTGGTCGCGGCGGCCTCGTCGCTGAACTCGATCGGGTCGGCCCGCTCGATGACGCTGAGAGGGCGCGTCTCGTCGAGGGTGAGCAGGAACCGGCGGTTCTCGTCGCGATGCAGCCGCCCGGAGGTGAACACCCAGATCGCGCCGATCGCGCAGGCGACGAATCCGGCCGTCCCGCCGAGCATGATCGCGGTGCGCGGCCCGAAGGCATCGGCCACCCAGCCGGCGATGGGCGCGCCGACCGGCGTCGAGCCCATGATCACGGCCATGTAGAGGGCGAGCACGCGTCCGCGCAGCGACGGGTCGGTCGTCATCTGCACGTAGCCGTTCGCGGTGGTCAGCAGCGTCACGATCATGAAGCCCGTGAACATCAGCGTGACCGCGTAGGACGCGTAGGTCGGCATCGCGGAGGAGACGAAGGCGGCGACGCCGAACCCGCCCGCGGCGAGGATGACGACGCGCACACGCGCCCGGTCGCGTCGTGCGGCGAGCAGGGCGCCCGCGAGGGAGCCGATCGCGAGGATCGAGCTGAGCACGCCGTAGCCGTCGGCTCCGGACCCGAACTCGATCGCCATGGTCGAGGCGAAGATCGGGAAGTTCATGCCGAACGCGCCGATGAGGAAGACGGTCACGAACACCACGCGCAGGTCGCTGCGCCCCCACACGTACCGGAAGCCGGCGAGGAGGCCGCCCCTGTTGCGCGTCTTCGGACGCGCGGCGAGGAGGCTCTTCCGCAGCATCAGCAGGGCGAGGATCATCGCGAGGAATGTGGCGGCGTTCACGATGAACACCCAGCCGGAGCCGATCGCCACGATCAGGAGGCCGCCGACAGCGGGCCCGATCATGCGGGCGAGGTTGAAGGACGCCGAGTTCAGGGCGACCGCGTTCGACGTGTCGCCGGCGGAGACCATGTCGGACACGAACGCCTGCCGCGCGGGCGCATCGAAGGCGTTGACGACGCCGAACCCGAGCGCGAAGCAGAACATCATCGGCAGCGTCATGACGCCGCTGAGAAGGAGGATGCCGACGGCGATGGCCAGGCCGAGCAGCGCGGTCTGCGTGACCATCAGGATGTGGCGCCGGTCGAAGCGATCGGCGACCCAACCTGTCTGGCTGACCAGCAGGAGGGGAGGGCCGAACTGGAGCGCCATCGTGACGCCCATCGCCGTCGCGTCGTTGTCGGTCAGCTCGGTGAGGACGACCCAGTCCTGCGCCGTGGCCTGCATCCAGCCGCCGATGTTCGAGACGAGGGCGCCGGCGAACCAGATGCGGTAGTTGATGTTCGCGAACGAACGGAACATGGCGCTCATCGCTCGACCGCCCGTCGCATCAGTGCACTGGCTTCACGGAGCGTGGTCAGCTCGGCTTCGGTGTAGTCGACCTCGCGCAGCATGTCGGCCAGCAGTTCGTCGCGGCGTCGGATGGTCTCGACGACGATCGCGATCCCGGCGTCGGTGATGTCGACCTGCACGCGGCGGCGATCGTCTTCGTCGGGCGTGCGCACGACGAACCCCTGCTCCTCCAGGCCGTTGACGAGGCCGGTCATCGATGGAGCAGCCACGCGTTCGCGCTCGGCCAGCGTCGAGATCGTCCGGCGACCGTTCATGCGCAGATCGGCGAGCACCGCGAGCTGCGCATCGCTCATCGAATCCGCGGCCCGGGCGCAGCGCAGGCGGCGGGCCAGCCGGAATGTGGCCATGCGGAGGTCTGTGGCGGTGAGGTGGAGGGATTCATCAGACGCAGACATTACTTAGGTAGCCTACCTAACCTTCTGGAAGAGGGAAAGGCCGACCCGGCAGAATGGGGGGATGACCCGAACCCTCGCCCTCGAGATCGCCGTGCAGGACCCCGCCGGAGTGCGCATCGCCGCGGAGGTCGGCGCGACGCGTGTCGAGCTCGCGACCGCCCTCGCCCTCGGCGGGCTCACTCCCTCGCCCGCGACGCTCGAGCTGGCCGTCGAGACCGCCGGCGCCGAAGGGCCGGAGGTGCACGTGCTGATCCGGCCGCGCGCGGGGGGATTCCACTACACCGAGGACGAGCTCGTCGTCTCGGAGCGCGACGTGCGCCGGGCCATCGGAGCCGGTGCCGCCGGTGTCGTGATCGGCGCCCTCGATGCCGCCGGGTCTCTCGACGTCGACGCCATGGCGCGTCTGCGCGACGCTGCCGGCGGAGCATCCGTCACCCTCCACCGCGCGATCGACATGACGGCCGATCCTGTCGCGACGCTTCGTGCTGCCAGAGACCTCGGACTCCGTCGCGTGCTCACCTCGGGCGGAGCATCCGTCGCGATCGACGGCATCGACACGCTCCGCGCTCTCGTGGCTGCGGCCGACGGTGAGATCGAGATCATGGCGGGCAGCGGCGTCGACGCGGCCAACGCTCCGGCCCTCGCTGCGAGCGGCGTCGACGCGATCCACTTCTCCGCGAAGCGCGCCGTCAGTGAGGCCGGGGGCGTGCGCATGGGGTCCGCCTCCGACGGCGTCGGGGGCTACGAGGTCACGGACCGCGAGACGGCGCTCGCGGTCTGCGCCGCGCTCGGTCGGTGACCCGGCGGCGACCTGCGGTCGGTAGGCTCTCCCCGTGACGGATACTCGCGAGTTCACCGACGCCCATGGCATCGCCATCGTCTACGACGTCCATCCGGCCACCACGACGCCGCGCGGAGTCGTCCAGCTCCTGCACGGTGTCGGCGAACATGCCGGCCGGTACGGCGTGCTGGCGAAGGCACTCGCCGCGGCCGGTTTCACCGTGTACGCCGACGATCATCGCGGCCACGGCCGCACCGGCATCCGCCAGCACGACGGACCCGCGCGACTCGGGCACCTCGGCAAGGGCGGACTGCGCGCGGCGGAGGATGCCATCTGGCAGCTCACCGGCATCATCCGCGAGGAGAACCCCGACCTGCCGCTCGTGCTCCTCGGGCACTCCTGGGGATCGTTCCTGGCGCAGAAGCTCGTCAACCATCACCCCGAGGCCTGGGATGCGGTCATCCTCTCCGGCTCGGCCCTGCTGACTCCGGGCTCGCTGAACGCCGCGCCGCTCAACGCGCGCTGGGCCAAGGACGAAGGCGCGACGGGGCTCGAGTGGCTCAGTCGCGATCCCGCCGTGTGGGCGTCGTTCGACGACGATCCGCTCACCACCGACGTCCCGCTCCTCAAGCTGTTCGGCCCGATCGAGGCCGCCAAGCTCTACGGACGCCCGGCGAAGGATCTCGTCGCGAAGGCGGGCCACGACATCCCGATGCTCCTGATGGTCGGCCGCGACGATCCGGTGGGCGGACCGCACAGCGTGCACAAGCTCGCCGACGAGTACCGCTCGCGTTCCGGTCTCACCGACGTCACCACCCTGGTCTATCCGGATGCGCGTCACGAGATCTTCAACGAGCTGCAGCAGGAAGAGGTGCGCGCCGACGTGCTCGCCTGGCTCGACACGCACTTCCCCTCCCGTGCGCAGAGCTGACCGCCAACCCGGCTGAGCGCCCGCGCATTCCCTTCGGAGTCGCGAGATTACGCACGGTGAAGGTGCGTGACGTCATCCGGGCAGGCGACGCCTGATGCGCTCTACATTCGGACCAGTATTCCGCGGGAACGCGAGAGGGCGGTCGGATGAGCTTCGTCAGCGAATGGCGCGATTGGCACGCGGCGCGTGAGCGGCTCGCGGGCTCGGAATACGGGCCATCGGCCCTCGAGTCGACGAACTGGCTCATCGAGATGCCCGCGGCTGTCGACGGCATCCCCGGCCTCTGGGCGCTGACCGGCGACGGCGGCATCCGCGGCAGCGAGCTCGGGCAGTCCGGCGCGAGCGTGACGCTGCGGGGTGCGGAGAGCTTCCGGCTCGGGCGGCGTGAGCTGCGCGTCTTCGACCGGCACGGGACGCTGGCCCTCCGGGTGCTGAACCCGTCCCGCCCGCAGCGTGAGTGGTTCACGGCGATCGACGCCTACGCGCCCGACGAGCGGTGGCGTCTTCCCGCGCGGTTCGAGCAGACCCCGGACGAGCGGATCGTCATCACCGCGGTCGACGGCGAGGAGCGGGAATCGCCGGTCGCCGGGCGTCTGCACTTCGAGCTCGCAGGCGCGCCGCACGCCTTGACCGTGACGCGGAGCTCGCAGGGGACGCTGAGTGCGGTCTTCGCCGACGGCACCAACGGGCTCGAGACCTACCGGTTCCGCTTCCTCCCCATCGAGGAGCCCGCCGAAGACGGCTCCGCGATCATCGACTTCAACCGCGCCTACCTGCCGCCCTGCGCGTTCTCGGATCAGTTCGTCTGCCCGCTCCCGCCGTCGGGCAACCGCTACTCGACGCCGATCCGGGCCGGAGAGCGCGTCGTGGTGCTCGGCGGCTGACCCGCCGCGGGCGCTCTGCGCGCCTTAAGCTGGAACCGTGCACGGTGAATACAAGGTCCCAGGGGGAAAGCTGGTCGTCGTCGACCTCGACGTCGAAGACGACCGGATCGCGCGGTTCCGCCTCGCCGGAGACTTCTTCCTCGAGCCCGACACGGCGCTCGACGACATCAACGCCGCCGTGAACGGCCTGGCGGTCGAGTCGGATGCGACGGTCATCGCCGCCGCGGTGCGCGAGGCGCTCCCGGACGGCGCGCAGCTCCTCGGCTTCACGCCCGAGGCCGTCGGCACCGCCGTGCGCCGTGCCCTGGTGACCGCCCCGGGCTGGCGCGACTTCGATTGGGAGATCGTGCACGACAAGGCGGTCTCGCCGCGGATGAACCTCGCCCTCGACGAGGTGCTCACCTCGCGCGTCGGCGAAGGGCGTCGCCGGCCGACGCTGCGCATCTGGGAGTGGGACGAATCGGCCGTCGTGATCGGCTCGTTCCAGTCGTACCGCAACGAGGTCGACCCCGAGGGGGCGGCACGACACGGCTTCGATGTCGTGCGCCGCATCTCCGGCGGTGGAGCCATGCTCATGGCCGCGGGACAGATCATCACGTACTCGCTGTACGTTCCGGCATCCCTCGTCGCGGGCATGACGTTCGCCGACTCGTACGCGTTCCTCGACGACTGGGTGCTGCAGGCGCTGCGGTCGCTCGGGATCGATGCGGTCTACCAGCCGCTCAACGACATCGCGAGCCCGACCGGCAAGATCGGCGGCGCCGCGCAGAAGCGCCTCGCCAACGGCGGCGTGCTGCACCACGCCACGCTCTCGTACGACATCGACGGCCAGACCATGACCGAGGTGCTGCGCATCGGCCGAGAGAAGCTGAGCGACAAGGGCACCACCTCGGCGGCGAAGCGCGTCGACCCGCTGCGCAGCCAGACCGGACTGACGCGCGCCGAGATCATCGAGCGCTTCAAGGACACCTTCCGCTCGCTGACGGATGCCGAGACGGGCGCGGTCGCCCCGGAGGAGTACGCCGCAGCCGAAGACCTGGTGGAGTCGAAGTTCGCCACCGAGGCGTGGCTGCATCGGGTGCCGTGACCGGCGCCGTCACGATCATCGAGGGCGACAATCTCGCCGTCGCAGCGGCTCTGCCCACGGCATCCTTCACGCTGGTCTATCTCGACCCGCCGTTCAACACCGGTCGCGCACAGGAGCGGCAGGTGGTCACCGCTCGGCGCACGTTCACAACTCAGCAAGAATCCGTCGAACCGGGCGTTGAAGGCGCCCTTTCGGCAGAACTCGCGACGAATCGACTGAATACTGCACAGCCGGCCGCGTCGACTGAGGTCCGGCACGGGTTCCACGGCCACGCCTACGAGCGGGTCCGCGGCATGCTGCGCACCTATGACGACAGCTTCGACGACTACGGCACGTTCCTGATGCCGCGGCTCGAGGAGGCATGGCGGCTCCTCGCCGACGACGGCACCCTCTACCTGCACCTCGACTACCGCGAGGCCCACTACGCGAAGGTGATGCTCGACGCGGTGTTCGGGCGCGAGTGCTTCCTCAACGAGCTGATCTGGGCGTACGACTACGGGGCGAAGTCTCGCCGTCGCTGGCCCACGAAGCACGACACGATCCTCGTCTACGTGAAGAACCCCCGCGAATACGTCTTCAACTCCGAGGACGTCGACCGCGAGCCCTACATGGCGCCGGGGCTCGTCACGGCGGAGAAGGCGGCGCGGGGCAAGCTCCCCACCGATGTCTGGTGGCACACGATCGTGCCGACGACCGGTCGGGAGAAGACCGGGTACCCGACGCAGAAGCCGGAGGGGATCCTCCGCCGCATCGTGACCGCGTCGAGTCGTCCTGGCGACCGCGTGCTCGACCTCTTCGCCGGCAGCGGCACGACAGGGGCGGTCGCCTCGGCGCTCGGCCGCGATGCCGTGCTCGTCGACGACAACCCCGAGGCCGTCCGCGTGATGACCGAGCGGATGCCGCACGCCGAGGTCTCGCGCCCGTCTGAGTAGCCGCCGCCACCGGCATCCATCGGTCGATTTCACGGTTGCAGGTCGAAACGGGCGGTTTCGACCTGCAACCGTGAAACGAACCTGCAGATGCAGCCGCCCCGGCGTCAGGACGGGCGCAGAAGCACGAGGAACTGCTCGATCTCGGCGGCCATGTCGAGCGTCGGGTCGAGCATCCACGCGGACTGGAGGCCGTCGGCGAGGGCGTGCATGGTGCGCACGATCCACGCCGGATCGAGGTCGTCGCGCAGAAGCCCCGCCTGCTGATCCGCGGCAACCTGCGCGAGCGTGAAGCTCTCGACCCGCGCGGTGCGCTCGCGGAAGTAGGCGTGCGCCGGATGCTCGGGGTCGCCCGCCTCCGCCGCGAGCTGCGCGTACAGCTGCACGAGTCCGGGGACCGAGGCGTTGTGCCGGGTCACGGCGAGAAAGGCGGCGATCACGTCTTCGCCGGCGTACTCCTGCTCGTCGCGGTCGTCGCGCGCCTGGAGGATCGCGACGAAGAGCTCTTCCTTCGTGCCGAAGTAGTGCAGCAGGCCGGCGGGGCTGAGGCCGGCGGCATCCGCGATCTCCCGCACCGATGCCTTGCGGTAGCCGTGCTCGGCGACGACGGAGAGCGCGGCCTCGAGGATCTCCTCGCGCTTGGCGACGCCCTTCGCGTATGCCCCTCGAGTCGCCATGGATCCAGGGTAACCGTCACGGCGATGTCTTTCTCACGACTCGGTCACGAATACCGAACAACGTTCGTGAATCACTTGCGCTCGCCGCCGCTCGTCTGTCACGATGTCCGATGAATACCGAATGACGTTTGGTATTCATTCCGAATCCGCTCAACGAGGAGCCGACATGTCCGTGTCCCCGCTCGACCCCGCCACCGATCTCGCCCCGACCGGGACGATCCGATCCGCACCGCCCGCGCCGGGGGAACCCGCTGCCAGTCCACCCGCGAACAGGCGCCTGCTGCCCAGCCTGCTGATCGCCTCGCTCACCCTGTTCGCCACCTACGGCGGGCTCATCGCGATCCTGCTGCCGAGTCAGGTGCTGCTGATCGACGAGGCCAACAAGGTCGCCAACCTCGGCATGGTCACCACGATCTCGTTCGTCTTCACCCTCTTCGCGCAGCCCATCGTCGGCGCGCTCAGCGATCGCACCCGCTCGCGCTTCGGCCGTCGGGTGCCGTGGATGGTGATCGGCGCGATCGTCGGCGGCATCTTCCTCTTCGGGCTCGGCTCGCTCAGCGACATCCTCTGGATCACGGTGTTCTGGGTCGTGATCCAGGTCGCCCTCAACTTCTTCCAGGCGCCGCTCACCGCCATCACCGCCGACCGTTTCCCCCGGGCGAAGCGCGGCGGCGCGAGCGCGATGATCGGGCTCGGCACCCAGCTCGGGATGACCGTCGGGATCATGCTCGCCGGTGCCTTCGCCGCGCAGATCGGCATCGGGTACTCGGTGTTCGGCGGTGCGGTCATCGTCGCGGCGCTGCTGTTCGCCGTCGTCAACCGGGACTGGTCCTCGAAGGATGCCGCGGTCGACGCGTTCCGCTGGGGCGCGTTCTTCAAGGGCTTCTGGATCGACCCTCGGCGCCACCCCGATTTCGCGTGGGCCTTCGCCGCCCGCTTCCTGTTGATCCTCGGCTACTTCGTCGTCACGTCGTACCAGCTGTACATGCTCACCGACTACATCGGCCTGCCGCTCGCCGACGCGCAGGGGGCCGTCGTCACGCTGACGCTCGTCGCCTTCGTCCCCACGCTCATCGCGATCGCGCTGTCGGGATGGTGGAGCGACAAGGTGGGGCGCCGCAAGGTGTTCATCTACGCGGCATCCGTCGTGATGGTCGCAGGTCTCGCGATGCCCCTGCTGCAGCCGAACATGACCGGCATGATCCTGATGAGCATCATCAACGGCATCGGCTTCGGACTGTACATGTCGGTGGATGCCGCGCTGATGACCGAGGTGCTGCCGAACGAGGGCGTCTCGGCGGGCAAGGACCTCGGCATCCTCAACGTCGCGACGAACGTGCCGCAGGCCCTGAGCCCGGCGATCGGCGGAGTGATCATCACGGCGCTCGGCGGATACGCGACGCTCTTCGTGTTCGCGATCGTCTTCGTCATCCTCGCGGCGATCGCCACCGCGCCGATCAAGGGAGTCCGCTGATGCTCAGCAACGAACGGGAGAATGCTGTGATGACCGACACCGACACCGACACCGAGTTCGTCGAGGTGACCACCGCCGCGGGGCGCGTGCGAGGTCGCTGGCGTCCGACCACGGGCGGGCGGGGAAATCCGCGGTCCGCTGCATTCCTCGGCATCCCGTTCGCCGAACCGCCGGTGGGTGCGCGGCGATTCCAGGCGCCGGTGCCGAAGGCGCCCTGGGCCGGGGTGCGCGACGCGCTGGTCTTCGCGCCGACCGCACAGCGCGGGGACCCCGGAGTCACTCTGATCCCCGAGCCGAGCGTCGAGGGCGAGGCCACGCTGAACGTCAATGTCTTCACGCCCGCCCTTCGACGAACTCAGGGACCCGGTGAGGCAGAAGAGGCGGGTGCCGGCCTGCCGGTGCTGGTCTGGATCCACGGCGGCGGGTACTTCGCCGGGTCGCCGGCCAGCCCCTGGTACGACGGTCGCAACTTCAACCGCGATGGCGTCGTCACGGTGTCGATCTCGTACCGGCTCGGTTTCGACGGCTTCGGCTGGATCGAGGATGCTCCGTCGAACCGCGGCGTGCGCGACTGGCTGCTGGCGCTCGAGTGGGTGCAGCAGAACATCGCGGCGTTCGGCGGCGACCCGTCGCGCGTGACGATCGCCGGGCAGTCCGCCGGCGGCGGCGCGGTACTGACTCTGCTCGGGATGGAGAAGGCGCAGCATCTGTTCCACGGTGTCTACGCCCTCTCCGGCGCACTCGCCGACGTCGCGCCGCAGCGCGCGGAGGCGTTCGGTCGTGGTCTCGCGGCCGCCGCAGGGGCCGAGCCGACCGTCGCCGGGTTCTCGGCGCTCAGCGAGGATCGCATCCTGGAGCTGCAGAAGAAGGCGACCCGGATGGGTCCGAACTCGCTCGGGACGATCGTCGACGAGGGGCTGCCGCTCGGGCCGTCGATCGACGGCGACCTGCTGCCGCGCTCGACGCGGGAGTCGCTGCGTGCGGGCGTCGGCGCCGACAAACCGCTCGTCCTCGGGGCGACCGACGACGAGTTCACGATGGCGTTCACGGGCGCAGCGGAGCGTGCGCTGCGCTGGGTGCCGCAGAACTTCCTGCTCGCCAGGCTCGGTCTGCCCAAGAGCGCGCGGCACGCGTATCTCGCTGCGAACGCCGATGTCGCGGGACGGGGCAAGGCGCGCCTCGCGGGGCGGCTGCTCACCGACCGGATGTTTCGCACCGCGCTGCTGAACGTGGTGGAGGATCGGGGGTCGGCCCCGACCTGGCTGTACCGCTTCGCGTGGCCGTCCGGACATTTCGGGTTCGCCGAGCATTGCCTCGACGTGCCGTTCTTCTTCGACTGCCTCGACGGCCCGTCGATGGAGCCGCTCGCCGGTCCGAACCCGCCGCAGGATCTCGCCGATGAGCTGCACGGTGCCGCGGTCGCGTTCATCACCGGGGAAGACCCGGGCTGGCCACGGCACGAAGGGACGGCCGGCGTCGCGCGGGTGTACGACACCCCGACGCGTGACGTCGCCGACGCCTACGCCTCGGTGCGCCCGCTGCGGGGTGCGGCGTCGTGACCGCTATCGAGACGGCCGGGGTCCGCACCCGGCCGGTGAAGATCGCGCGCCCGCGACGGATGCTGTGGATCTCCCTCGGGCTTCTCGTCGTGTTCGTCGCGCTGGCTCTCGGCGTGCTCGCCGCGCCGGATGCGCCGTGGTCGCAGCCGCTCGATGACGGTTGGAGACGGTTCGCTGGTGTGGGGCCGGAGTCCTGGCTCCCCGGCTTCGCGTTGGCGCAGCTGTTCCAGCACCTCGGCCAGGTCCCCGGAGTCGTGCTGATGATGCTCCTGCTCCCGCTGGTGCTCGTGCTCGTCGGGCGGTGGCGTTCGGCGCTCTTCGTGATCGCCGTGCAACTGGCCGGGCCGGGGCTCCTGTCTCAGCTCACCAAGAACCTCGTCGACAGGCCGCGCCCGACCGAGGACACCGTGGCGGGACTGTTCGGACCGCTCGTCCAGGTCGACCACGGCTCGTTCCCGTCCGGGCACTCGGTGAGCATGGCCGCGATCATCATCACGGTGCTCGCCCTCATCCCGGCATCCGCCGTGTGGGCGCGACGCATCTGGATCGTGATCGGCGTGCTGCTGGCCGTCGGCATGGTGTGGCAGCGCACACTGATCAACGCGCACTGGTTCACCGACACCTGTGCGGGACTGATCGGCGGGGCGGCGGTCGCCGTGCTGCTGTGGTGGGCGTTCCTGCCGTGGCTGCGGCGCGATCACGACCGCCGGGTGTGGTTCCTGCGGAAGGCGGATGCCGCAGGCTGAGCTCTCCAATCCGCGGGGGCATGCCGCTCGAGTGGCAGAACCCGGAGTTGTCACCAGTTGTGGCAAAAAAAACCGGATCGCGCCCACCCGGG
>Ga0307406_10000538_pt1 | contig 21814 bp, 27 predicted proteins | sample 322Cmetagenome_3_FD_203706 | JGI IMG/M metagenome (GOLD analysis project Ga0307406, IMG submission 203706) | Maize rhizosphere microbial communities from greenhouse at UC Davis, California, United States - 322HYB-C-2 | ecosystem: Host-associated > Plants > Roots > Rhizosphere > Soil | place...
AAGCCCAGCACCTTGGCCGTGCCGTGGCTGATGAACAGAAGACCCGTGACGATCCGCAGGACGCTGAGCAGCTGCGGCTGATAGGCGGAGAACTTGTTGAACATGGAACCCTCCCTCTCGTTTCAGAGAACGGCACTCTGAGCCGAGTCGGGCGGGGCACAAGTCAGACCGGCCTGATCAGGCGGCGCAGGTCACGCAGCCTTGTCGACCTCGGCCATCTGCTGGATGGCGACGTAGTCGGTCTTGCCCGTGCCCAGGACCGGCACCTCGCCGACGCGCATGATCTTCTTGGGCACCGCCAGTTCGGGCGCGCCGTGCTCGCGGGCCCATTCGGCCAGGCGGGCGACATCGGCGTCCTTGCGGTCGGTGACCAGCACCAGCTTCTCGCCCTTGCGGCTGTCGGGGATGGAGACCACGGCGTGACGCGATTCCGGCCACACGGCGCTCGCCAGGCCCTCGACGGCGGTCAGGGAGACCATCTCGCCGCCGATCTTGGCGAAGCGCTTCACCCGGCCCAGGATCTCGATATAGCCGTCCTCGTCGATGGAGACGATGTCGCCGGTGTCGTGCCAGCCGTCCTTGAGCGGTTCGATGGCGCGCGGATCCTCGGTCGACAGATAGCCCTCCATGACGTTGGGGCCGCGCAGGTACAGCCGGCCGCCCTCGGCGATGCCGGGCACCTCTTCCAGCTTCCAGTCCATGCCGGGCAGGATCTGGCCGACCGAACCGGGGCGGTTGCGGTCCGGATGGTTCACGGCCACCACCGGGGCGGCTTCCGTGGCGCCGTAGCCTTCCAGCAGCTTCAGGCCGTGGAAGCGGGTGTTGAACAGGTGGTGGGTCTCGTCACGCACCCGTTCGGCGCCGGCGACGACGAATTGGAGCGTGGAGAAGTCGTCCGGCCCGGCGACGCGGGCGTACTGGTTCAGGAAGGTGTCGGTCGCGAACAGGATCGAGGCCTTCACCTGCGGCAGCAGCTCGACGATCTGCTTGGCGTGCAGCGGGGAGGGGTACTGGAAGGCCTTCATGCCCTGCAGCAGCGGCAACAGCACGCCGCCGGTCAGGCCGAAGCAGTGGAAGGTCGGCAGCGGGTTGAACATCACCCATTCCGGCTTCAGGTGGATGTGCTGGGCGACCTGGCGGCAGTTGGCGACCAGGTTCCACTGGCTCAGCACCACGCCTTTGGGCGCGCCGAAGCTGCCGGAGGTGAACAGCACCACGCCCGGCGACGACGGGTCGGCCTTCACGGCGAAGCGCTTGGGCATCATGCCGGCCATCAGGCCGTACAGCTTGTCCTGCAGGCCGATGGAGGCGCGCACGTCGTCCAGCCAGACGATCTGCGCCACCGTCTCGATGTCGGCGATCAGCTCTTCCAGCTTGGCCTGCTGGATGAAGCGGCGGGCGGTCAGGACCTTCTTCACGCCCGCGGCGGCCAGCGCCGCCTTGATGTTCCGCTCGCCTGCCGTGAAGTTGATCATCACCGGCACGCGGCCGTGCGCATGCAGGCCGTAGAAGGTCACCACCACGCCCATGCTGGACGGCAGCAGGATGCCGACGCGCTCTTCCAGCTCGGTCACTGCCGCGATCTTGCGGCCCAGGACGAAGGCGGCGCGGATCAGGCCGGTGTAGGTCAGAGGCTTGCGATCCTGATCCTCCAGGATCTCCTTGTCGCCATAGGTCTCGCGCGCGGCGATCAGGGCCTCGAATATGGTTTCTTCGCCGACCTTGGCTTCCAGCGGTACGCGCAAAACTCATCCTCCGTCGGCGCGTTGTCCCGCGCCCGTGCTTTAGAGCGGGGGAAACTAGTGCGCGGCGTTCACCTTGAAAAGATGCGTTACCTTGCGTGAGGTTCCACCGCGCCTTGCCTTCGCCGCAGGGAAAGACGACATACCGCCTTCAAGCCTTCGGAGCCCGAGCCCGCCTTGGTCACCCTGATCGACACGTTGAAGAAGACGCCGTCCGAACTGCGTCACCCGGAAAAGCAGAACCGCCCGGAGACCGCGGTGCTGAAAAAGCCGGACTGGCTGCGCGTCAAGGCGCCCGGATCGGGCCAGTACAACGCCACCAAGGAGATCGTCCGCTCCAAGGGGCTGGTGACTGTCTGCGAAGAGGCGGCCTGCCCGAACATCGGCGAGTGCTGGAGCCAGAAGCACGCCACCCTGATGATCATGGGCGACACCTGCACGCGGGCCTGCGCCTTCTGCAACGTCAAGACCGGCCTGCCGCAGGCCCTGGATCCGGAAGAGCCGGCCAAGGTCGGCCTGGCCGTCGCCCAGATGGGCCTGAACCACGTCGTGATCACCTCGGTGGACCGCGATGACGTGTCCGACGGCGGCGCGGCCCACTTCGCCGAGGTGGTGCGCCAGATCCGCCTGCAGGCGCCGAACACCACCATCGAGATCCTGACGCCCGACTTCCTGCGCAAGGACGGGGCGGCCGAGGTGATGATCGACGCCACGCCGGACGTCTTCAACCACAACCTCGAGACGGTTCCGCGCCTGTATCTGAAGATCCGGCCCGGCGCCCGCTACTTCCACTCGCTGCGCCTGCTGCAGATGGTCAAGGAGCGCGACCCCAACCAGTTCACCAAGTCCGGCATCATGGTCGGCCTGGGCGAGACCAAGGAAGAGGTCATGCAGGTGATGGACGACATGCGCTCCGCCGGCGTCGACTTCATCACCATCGGCCAGTACCTGCAGCCGACCCGCAAGCACGCGGCCATCGAGCGCTTCGTCACCCCGGAAGAGTTCAAGGCCTATGAGGCGATCGCCCGCGCCAAGGGCTTCCTGATGGTGTCGGCCAGCCCGCTGACCCGCAGCTCGCACCACGCCGGCGACGACTTCGCGCGGCTGAAGGCGGCGCGTCTGGCCCAGACGGGGCGCTGAGCCCCGCTTGGCCGTCCACCGCGTCACGAAAATCCTGCCGTATCAACCGGATCAGCTGGCCGAGCTGGTGGCGGACGTGAAGGCCTATCCCCAGTTCGTGAAGTGGGTGACGGGCATGCGGACCTGGAACCGGCGCGAGGAGCGTCCCGGCGTCTGCGTCGAGGACGCCGAGGCCTCGGTCGGCTTCTCCTTCCTGACCGAGCGGTTCTCGACCTGGGTGCGGCATGACCGGAACAGGCCGTTGGTCGAGGTCGGCCTGCTGCGCGGCCCGTTCCGGCACCTGAAGAACCGCTGGGAGTTCTTTCCGGATCCCAAGGGAACCCGGGTGGAATTCATGATCGACTTCGCCTTCCGCTCGCCGCTGCTGAACGGGATGCTGCAGGCCAATTTCGACCGGGCGGTCTCGGCCCTGATGTCCAGCTTCGAGGCCGAGGCGGCGCGGCGTTACGGGCCGAAAGCGTGAGCTTCGATTTCGACGCGACGGTGGTGGGCGCCGGCGCGGTCGGGCTGGCCTGCGGCCGGGCGCTGGCCAGGCGCGGGCTGACGGTGCTGGTGCTGGAGGCGGCGCCGCACATCGGCCAGGGAGTCTCCTCGCGCAACAGCGAGGTCATCCACGGCGGCCTCTACTATCCGACCGGTTCGCTGAAGGCCCGGTTCTGCGTGGAGGGGCGGCGGCTGCTCTACGGTTTCCTGGACAGCCACAAGGTCGACTACCGCAAATGCGGCAAGCTGGTCGTGGCGACGGAAGAAGCCGAGGTCGAGCGCATCGAGGCCATCTTCGATCAGGCCACGGCCAACGGGGTCGAGGGGCTGGAGCACTTGACCGGAGCCCAGGCGCGGGCCCTGGAGCCGGGTCTGAACGCCCACGCGGCCATCCTGTCGCCCGAGAGCGGCCTGTTCGCCAGCCACGACTACATGCTGGCCCTGCAGGGCGAGATCGAGGACGCGAGCGGCTCCGTCGTCGTCTCCACCCCCTTCGAACGCGCGGAAGCCCTGCCGGGCGGCGGCTTCACGATCACGGCGGGCGGGCCAGATTCGGGGGAGGGCGGCGCGACGCTGACGACCGGCCTGCTGGTCACCGCGCCGGGTCTGCAGGCGCAGGATGTGGCCGCACGTATCGAGGGTTATCCCGCCGACCGCATCCCCAAGGGGCATCTGGGCAAGGGCGTCTACTTCCGCCTGACCGGCAAGGCGCCGTTCGAGCGGCTGGTCTATCCGCCGCCCATCCCTGGCGCGCTGGGCACCCACTATCGCAAGGATCTGGGCGGGCAGGGGGTGTTCGGCCCGGACCTCGTCTATGTCGAGACCGAGGACTATTCGGTTGATCCCGCCAAGGCGGCGGAGTTCGAGCACTACATCCGCCGCTTCTGGCCTAGCTTGCCGGAAGGCGCCCTGACCCCCGACTACGCCGGCATCCGGCCCAAGCTGCATGGCCCGGGCGAGCCGCAGCCGGACTTCCAGCTCAGGGACCGGACCGATCACGGGCTGGACGGGCTGATGGCCCTGTTCGGCATCGAGAGCCCCGGCCTGACCAGCTCTCTTGCCATCGGCGAACGGGTCGCCGACATGTTGGCGCATGACTGACCTGACGATCCGGGACGCGACCCCGGCTGATATTCCCGCCCTGCACGCCCTGGTCGAAAGCGCCTATCGCGGCGAGGCCTCACGCGCGGGCTGGACGACCGAAGCCGACCTGCTCGATGGTCAGAGGACGGATGCCGAGGACCTGGCTTCGATCCTGGCCGATCCGGAGCAGGGTCTTCTGACGGCGTGGCGTGACGACGTCCTGATCGGCTGCATCCTGATCGCGCGGCGCGGCGAGGGGATCGGCTATTTCGGCATGCTGTCGGTCAGTCCGACGCTTCAGGGCGGTGGGCTGGGCCGGAGGCTGGTCGGCGCCGCCGAGACGGCCATGGCCGACCGATTCGCCGCGCACCGCGTGCGCATCTCGGTCATTCCCCAGCGCGAGACCCTGATCGGCTGGTACGAGCGGCTTGGTTACGCGGCGACCGGCGAAACCCTGCCATTCCCTTATGGAGACGAGCGTTTCGGCCAGCCGCTGCGGGACGATCTGAGCTTCATCGTCATGGAAAAGGCGATCGGCTAGGTCTGTCGCCGCAACTGCCTTGAAATCGCCGGCGGGTTCATGCATAAGCCCGCGCTCGCTGGCGGCTCGTTCGGGCCGCCGCTGTTGTTTTCGCGCCCTTACCGGCGCCCGACCAGAAGATTGAGACGGAAATGGCCGTTCCGAAGCGCAAAGTATCGCCCTCGCGTCGCAACATGCGCCGCGCTCACGACTCGCTGGGCACGAACGCCTATGTCGAGGACAAGGACACGGGCGAGCTGAAGCGCCCGCACCACATCGACCTGAAGACCGGCACCTATCGCGGTCGTCAGGTTCTGACCCCGAAGGAAGACTAGTCTTCTGAAGGCTCCGGCTTCGGCCGGACGAAAGATTTTCACGGCGCGCGATGACCTCGCGCGCCGTTTTCGTGCGTTTATGGCTCCAGACAATCTTCTGGAGCGCCCCATGATCCGTCGTATCCTGCTGACCACCGCCGTCATCGGCTTCATCGGGGCCCTGGCCGCCTGCAACTCGCCCGAGCCCGCCGCGCCGGCCGAGCCCGCTCCGGCCCCGGCGCCCGAGACCCCGGCTCCGGCCCCGTCCAACGTTCTGACCGCCAACGGTTTCGGGCCGCTGCAAATCGGCATGACGACCGCCGAAATCGAGGCGGCCCTGGGAGCGGACTCCAATCCGAACGCCGTCGGCGGCGCTGATCCGGCCAGTTGCGACATGTTCCATCCGGCCCGCGCGCCCGAGGGGCTCCTGGTCATGACCAACGGCGGCGCCCTGGCCAGCATCTGGCTGACCCGCGCCTCGACCGTCACCACGGATCGCGGCTTCAAGATCGGCGACGAGGCCGCGGCGGTGAAGGCCGCCTACGGCGCCTCGGCCGTCGTGGTCCCGCACAAGTACGAGGCGGCTCCGGCCGAGTACATCACCGTCTGGGCCACCGCCGACCACACGGGTCCGGCCGCGCGAGGCGTGAAGTACGAGATCGGTCAGGACGGCAAGGTGAAGTCGATCGCCGGCGGCGGGCCGTCCATCGAATACGTCGAGGGCTGTTCCTAACCCTTCGGCATCTCGAAGGTGAGCGTCACGGCGTCGGCGGAGCGGTCCGCCGGCCCGTGATAGACCGCCTCGATGTTGTTGCCGTCGGGATCGAACAGGAAGGCGGCGTAGTAGCCGGGGTGGTAGACCTTCCGCTCGCCCGGCGTGCCGTTGTCCCGGCCTCCGGCCTTCAGGCCCGCGGCGTGGAAGCGGCGGACTGTCTCCTGATCCGGCGCCTGGAAGGCGAGATGGACGTGGGTGGGTTGATCGCCGGCGTCGATCCAGAACTCGTCCGCCCAGAGGTGGGTGTCCGCCTCGTTGAAGGGGATGTCGAGCACCTCGAACACCGCCTTGTAGAAGGCCTTGGCCGCCTCCAGATCGGGTGAGCGGAGGTGGACATGGTCGATCAGCCGGCCGCGTTTCAGTTCCATGGGAGGGCTCCTTCCCAGGTCTAACGCATGACGGGTTGAGCCGGGTTCCTTGCCGTGCCGGGGCAGGGCGGGCTAAACGCGGCGTCTGATCGCCTCGCACAGCAGAGTCCTCCCATGACCGACATCGCCGAAATCGTCGCCCGCCAGATCCTCGACAGCCGGGGCAATCCGACGGTGGAGGTGGATGTGATCCTGGACGACGGCTCGTTCGGCCGCGCCGCCGTGCCCTCGGGTGCCTCGACCGGCGCGCACGAAGCCGTCGAACTGCGCGACGGCGACAAGGACCTGTGGGGCGGCAAGGGCGTCCAGAAGGCCGTCGACGCCGTCAACGGCGAGATCTTCGACGCCCTGTCCGGCATGGATGCGGAAGACCAGCGCCGCATCGACGAGTCGCTGATCGGCCTGGACGGCACGGCCAACAAGGGCCGCCTGGGCGCCAACGCCATTCTGGGCGTCTCCCTGGCCTGCGCCAAGGCCAGCGCCGTCAGCTCGAACCTGCCGCTGTACCGCTACCTGGGCGGCGTTTCGGCCCGCGTGCTACCGACCCCGATGATGAACATCATCAACGGCGGCGCCCACGCCGACAATCCGATCGACATCCAGGAGTTCATGATCCTGCCGACCGGCGCGGAGACCTTCTCGGAAGGCCTGCGCATGGGCGCCGAGATCTTCCACTCGCTGAAGAAGGCCCTGAAGGACGCGGGTCACAACACCAACGTCGGCGACGAGGGCGGCTTCGCCCCCAACCTGCTGTCGGCGGAAGCGGCGCTGGAGTTCATCACCAAGGCCGGCCAGGCCGCCGGCTATCTGGCGGGCGAGGACTTCCACCTGGGTCTGGACGTGGCCGCCACCGAGTTCTTCAAGGACGGCAAATACGTCATGGCCGGCGAGGGCAAGACCTTCGACGCCGACGGCATGGTCGGCTACCTGGCCGACCTGTGCGAACGCTTCCCGATCGTCTCGATCGAGGACGGCTGCGCCGAGGATGACTTCGACGGCTGGCGCCTGCTGACCGAGCGCCTGGGCGACCGCGTCCAGATCGTCGGCGACGACCTGTTCGTGACCAACCCGGCCCGTCTGGCCGCCGGCATCGGCGAAGGCCTGGCGAACTCGATCCTGATCAAGGTCAACCAGATCGGCACCCTGTCGGAGACGCTGGATGCGGTCGATATGGCCCATCGCGCCGGCTACACCGCCGTCATGAGCCACCGTTCGGGCGAGACCGAGGACTCGACCATCGCCGACCTGGCGGTCGCCACCAACTGCGGTCAGATCAAGACGGGCTCGTTGGCCCGCTCGGACCGGACGGCCAAGTACAACCAACTGCTGCGCATCGAGGAACTGCTCGGCGACCAAGGCATGTACTACGGCGACGGCATGCTGCTGAAATAGGGCGAACGGCGGTTCGCACCGCCGGCGCCAGATTCTACGGTCAAGCTACGGTTCGTTAGGGCTTTTCGGTCATGGATCGTCAATCACGAGTCCACGCTCAGAAGGAGCGTCCGAGTGCCCGATCGTATGAAGCCTTACGTCCCCTCTTGCGTCCTCCTGCTGCTGATCGCCTACCTGGGCGTCCAGGCCCTGACGGGTGAACGGGGATTGCTGAGCGGTGGAGAGCGGGACGCCCTTCTGCAGCGGCGTGAGAGCCAACTGGCCGATATTCTTGAACAAAAGCAGGATCTGGAAGTGCGCGTGCGCTACCTCCGGACCGACAGCCTGTCGCGCGACCTGCTGGAAGAGCGGGCCCGCGCCGTGCTGGGCTTCGCCGACCCTCGCGACTATGTGATCCGGGTCGCACACCCCGTCGAACAGGGCGCCGCGCCGCGCCGTTCGTGAACTTTAGTTACAGCTTGGCCGGGGCGCTTTGCGTTTCGGGAACGAAGGCTGCTAAAGCCCCTTTCCGTAACGACAAGAGACCCTGCAGAGTGGGGTCCAACCGGGAGATGACGGATGGCGAAAGCCCCCGCCGCCAAGACTGATTCAAAGAAGATTCCCAATACGCCGACGGCCTCCAAGGAGGACCTGCTGCGATTCTACCGCGAGATGGTGCTGATCCGCCGTTTCGAGGAGCGCGCGGGCCAGCTGTACGGCATGGGCCTGATCGGCGGCTTCTGCCACCTGTACATCGGCCAGGAGGCCGTGGCGGTGGGCGTTCAGGAGAGCGTCAAGCAGGGCCATGACAAGATCATCACCGGCTACCGTGACCACGGCCACATGCTGGCTGCGGGCATGGACCCGAAAGAGGTGATGGCCGAGCTGACCGGCCGCATCGGCGGCTCGTCCAAGGGCAAGGGCGGCTCGATGCACATGTTCGACGTGCCGACCGGCTTCTACGGCGGTCACGGCATCGTCGGCGCCCAGGTGGCGCTGGGCACCGGCCTGGCCTTCGCCGGCAAGTACCGCGGCGATGACTCGGTGGCCTTCGTCTACTTCGGCGACGGCGCCTCGAACCAGGGTCAGGTGTACGAGAGCTTCAACATGGCCCAGCTGTGGAAGCTGCCGGCCATCTACATCATCGAGAACAACCAGTACGCCATGGGCACGAGCATCGAGCGCTCGTCGTCCACGACCGAGCTGTACATGCGCGGCGCCAGCTTCGGCATCCCGGGCGAGCAGGTCGACGGCATGGACGTGCTGGCGGTCCGCGACGCCACGGCCCGCGCCGTGAAGCGCGCCCGCGAAGGCGGCGGCCCCTACATCCTGGAAGTGAAGACCTACCGCTATCGCGGTCACTCCATGTCGGATCCGGCCAAATACCGGTCCAAGGAGGAGGTTGATGAGGTCAAGAAGACCCGCGACCCGATCGATCACGTCAAGATCTTGCTCGAACAGGCCAAGGCCACCGAGGACGAGCTGAAAGTCATCGACAACGAGATCAAGGCCATCGTCGCCGAGGCCGTTCAATTCGCCCAGGAGAGCCCGGAACCCGATCCGTCCGAGCTCTACACCGACGTCTACGTGGAGGCCTGACCTGTGACGGACATTCTGATGCCGGCGCTGTCCCCCACGATGGAAGAGGGCACGCTGACCAAATGGCACATCAAGGCCGGGGACGTCGTCTCCGCGGGCCAGGTGATCGCCGAGATCGAGACGGACAAGGCTACGATGGAAGTCGAGGCCGTGGATGAGGGCGAAGTGCTCGAAATCCTGGTTCCCGAAGGTTCGGAGAACGTGAAGGTCAACACGCCCATCGCCCGTCTGGCGGGCGAGGACGGCGCCGCGGCGCCGGCGCCCAAGGCCGACGCGCCCAAGGCCGAGGCCGCTCCGGCGGTCGCGACCTCCGGCTCCGGCGAGAAGGAAGAGAAGACCGACGACACCGCCGCCGGTCCGAAGGTCGAACTGCGCGATCCGGAAATCCCGGCCGACGCCAAGCTGGTCAAGACGACCATCCGCGACGCCCTGCGCGACGCCATGGCCGAGGAAATGCGCCGCGACGACCGGGTCTTCCTAATCGGCGAGGAAGTCGCCCAATATCAGGGCGCCTACAAGGTCAGCCGCGAGCTGCTGCAGGAGTTCGGCGACCAGCGCGTCGTCGACACCCCGATCACCGAGCACGGCTTCGCCGGCCTCGGCGTCGGGGCCGCCATGGCGGGCCTGAAGCCGATCGTCGAGTTCATGACGTTCAACTTCGCCATGCAGGCGATCGACCACATCATCAACTCCGCCGCCAAGACGCTTTACATGTCGGGCGGTCAGATCCGCGCGCCCATCGTCTTCCGCGGTCCGAACGGCGCCGCCAGCCGCGTCGGCGCCCAGCACAGCCAGGACTATTCGGCCTGGTACGCCCAGATCCCGGGTCTGAAGGTCGTCGCGCCCTATGACGCCGCTGACGCCAAGGGCCTGATGAAGGCGGCGATCCGCGATCCCAACCCTGTCGTCTTCCTCGAGCACGAGATGATGTACGGGCTGGAGTTCGACGTGCCGGAGATCGAGGACTGGGTCGTGCCGATCGGCAAGGCCAAGGTCCGCCGTGAAGGCACGGACGTCACCATCACGGCGCACAGCCGCATGGTCGGCTTCGCCCTGCAGGCCGCCGAACAGCTGGCCGGCGAGGGCATCAGCGTCGAGGTCGTCGACCTTCGTACGCTCAGGCCGCTGGACCACGAGACCATCGTCGAGAGCGTCAAGAAGACCAGCCGTCTGGTCTCGGCCGAGGAAGGCTGGGGTCCGATGGGCGTCGGCGCCGAGGTCGTGGCCCGAGTGATCGAGCATGCCTTCGACTACCTGGACGCTCCGCCGCTGCGGGTGCACCAGGAAGACGTGCCGCTGCCCTACGCCGCCAACCTGGAAGCCCTGTCACTGCCGGGCGTGGACAAGATCATCAAGGCTGTGAAGCAGGTGATGGCATGAGCGAGCCGAGCGAGTTCCAGCTGAGGACGCCGGACAGCGTCGCCGCCGATCCGGAAGCCATCGAGATCATCCGCATGTGGTGGTCGAAGAAGGAGCCGGTGATGTCGGTGAAGCCCGCCTTCAACGACCCGGCCCAGTTCGGCCAACTGCTGGCCATCGCGGCGCGCCACATGGCCTACGGCTACGCCGTGCGCCACGGGCACAATGAGAAGGAAGCCTACAACCGCATCCTTCAGGGACTGAGCGACACCATCAAGGCCGACAACGTCCAGACGGTCGCGGAGCCGACCGCGCCCTCCGGGAGCGTGCAATGACCGACATCCTGATGCCTGCCCTGTCTCCGACCATGGAGGAGGGCGTCCTGAGCAAGTGGCACGTCAAGGCGGGCGACGTGGTCAAGGCCGGCGACGTGATCGCCGAGATCGAAACCGACAAGGCCACGATGGAAGTCGAGGCCGTCGACGAGGGCGAGATCACCGAGATCCTCGTGGCCGAAGGGACCGAGGGCGTGAAGGTGAACACCCCTATCGCCCGTCTGAAGGACGAAGGCGGCGCGGCCGCTCCGGCCCCGAAGGCCGACGCACCCAAGGCCGCTGAAGCGCCGAAGGCCGAAGCCGCGGCGCCGGTCGCCGAGGCCCCCAAGGCGGCTCCGGCTCCGGCCGCCGCTCCCGCCACGGTGAAGACCGCCGACGGCGGACGCCTGTTCGCCTCGCCCCTGGCGCGCCGTCTGGCCGCCCAGGCCGGTGTGGACCTGGCTTCGGTCAAGGGCACCGGCCCGCACGGCCGCATCGTCAAGCGCGACATCGAGGCCGCGGGCAAGGGCGGCGCCAAGCCGGCTCCGGCCGCCGCCGCCGCTTCGGGCATCGCCTCGCGTCCGGTGCAGTCGCTGGCCCAGATGGGCATTCCGGACGGCAGCTACGACCTGATCCCGCTGGACGGTATGAAGAAGGCCATCGCCCGGCGCATGGTCGAGGCGGTCCAGCAGGTGCCGCACTTCCCGCTGTTCATCGACGTCGAGCTGGACGCCCTGCTGGCGGCCCGCGCCAAGATCAATGCGCTGCTCGAGAAAGACGGCGTGAAGGTCTCGGTCAACGACTTCGTCATCAAGGCCGCCGCCATGGCCCTGAAGGCCGTGCCGGAAGCCAACGCCAGCTACACGCCGGAAGGCATCGCCATGCACCACAACGCCGACGTGGCGATGGCTGTGGCGATCGACGGCGGCCTGATCACCCCGATCATCCGCAAGGCCGAGCTGAAGTCGCTGTCGCAGATCGCCACGGAGTCCAAGGACCTGGCCAAGCGTGCCCGCGATCGCAAGTTGAAGCCGGAAGAGTTCCAGGGCGGCACCTTCTCGGTGTCCAACCTGGGCATGTTCGGGATCAAGCAATTCAGCTCGATCATTAATGAGCCGCAGGGCGCGATCATGAGCGTCGGCGCGGGCGAACAGCGCCCCGTCGTCAAGAACGGCCAACTGGCCGTCGCCACGGTGATGACGGTCACGATGACCTGCGATCACCGCGTCGTCGACGGCGCGACGGGCGCCCGCTTCCTGCAGGCGTTCAAGCCGCTGATCGAAGATCCCGTGACGATGCTGGCGTAGGACGAAAGGCAGGGCATGACCTCGGTCTATGACTTCACCGCCACCGGCATCGACGGGACCGAGGTCCCGCTGTCCCGGTTCGAGGGGAAGGCCCTGCTGATCGTCAACGTCGCCTCGCGCTGCGGCTTCACGCCCCAGTACGAGGGGCTGGAGACCCTTCATCGCGAGCTGGCGGACCAGCCGTTCGAGGTGCTGGGCTTCCCCTGCAACCAGTTCGGGGCGCAGGAGCCGGGCAAGGCGGACGAGATCGCCAGCTTCTGCTCCACGACCTACGGCGTCGACTTTCCCATGTTCGACAAGATCGAGGTCAACGGCCCGAAACGGCATCCGCTCTACGACTGGCTGACCAGCCAGAAGAAGGGGCTGCTGGGCAGCCGCGACGTGAAGTGGAACTTCACCAAATTCCTGACCGACCGGGAGGGCAGGGTGGTCGCCCGCTACGCGCCCCAGGTCGAACCCAAGGCCATCAAGGCCGATATCGAGAAGCTGATCTGACATGGCCCCCACCACTGGCGCTGAATTCGACCTCATCATCATCGGTTCGGGTCCCGGCGGTTACGTCGCCGCCATTCGCGCGTCGCAGCTGGGCCAGAAGGTCGCCATCGTCGAGCGCGAAGCGCTGGGCGGCATCTGCCTGAACTGGGGCTGCATCCCGACCAAGGCCCTGCTCAAGTCGGGCGAGAAGTTCGAGAGCCTGTCGCACCTGAAGGACTACGGCCTGTCGGCGACCGGCGCGTCGTTCGACTTCGACGCCATCATCCAGCGGTCGCGCGGCGTCGCGTCCACGATGAACAAGGGCGTCACCTTCCTGATGAAGAAGCATAAGGTCGAGGTGATCGAGGGCGAGGCCAAGCTGGAGAAGGGCTCCGGAGCGCCCAAGGTGGTCGTGGCCCTGAAGGCCGGCGGCAGCCGTTCGGTCGAGGCCAAGGCGGTCATGTTGGCCGTCGGCGCCCGCGCCCGCGCCCTGCCGCAGATCGGCCTGGAAGCCGACGGCGACAAGATCTGGGCCTACCGCGACGCCCTGGCCCCCAAGAAACTGCCCAAGACCTTCGTGGTCATCGGATCGGGCGCCATCGGTCTGGAATTCGCCAGCTTCTACCGTGCCTTGGGCGCGGAAGTCACCGTGGTGGAAGCGGTTGAGCGCATCATGCCGGTCGAGGATGAGGAGGTCTCCAAGGCCGCCCAGAAAGCCTTTGAGAAGCGCGGCATCAAGTTCCGCGTCGGCGCCAAGGTGACCAAGGTGTCCAAGACCGCCTCGGGCGTGAAGGTCGACGTCGAGATCGGCGGCAAGGCCGAGGCGCTGGAAGCCGAGGTCTGCATCTCGGCCGTCGGCATCACCGCCAACACCGACGGCATCGGCCTGGAGGCGCTGGGCGTCGAACTGGACCGCGGCCACATCAAGATCGACAGCCACTGCCAGACCAATCTGCCTGGTCTCTTTGCCATCGGCGACTGCGCCGGCGCGCCCTGGCTGGCCCACAAGGCCTCGCACGAAGGTATCCACGCCGCCGAGTTCATCGCCGGCTTCAAAACGCCCAACGTCAATTCGCCCATCGCCGGCTGCACCTACACCCAGCCGCAGGTCGCCTCGGTCGGCGTCACCGAACAGGCCGCCCGCGAGGCCAAGCGCGAGGTCAAGGTCGGCCGCTTCCCGTTCAAGGTGAACGGCAAGGCCGTCGCCGCCGGCGAGACCGAGGGCTTCGTGAAGACCATCTTCGATGCGAAGACCGGCGCCCTGATCGGCGCCCACATGATCGGCCACGAGGTCACCGAGATGATCCAGGGCTACGTCACCGCCATCACCATGGAGGCGACGGAAGAAGACATGTTCGGCATCGTCTATCCGCACCCGACCATGTCGGAGGCCATGCACGAGGCCCAGCTCGACGCCTACGGGCGCGTGCTGCACATCTAGGATGACTTCCGGCGTCGGAAATCTCCACGCCTGGGCCGAAGTGGCGGCGCGCGGCCTGGAGTTCGTGGGCGTCGGCGTCATGTTGCTGGGACTTGCCGCCGCCACGGTGCGCATGACGTCACGACTGAGAGGCGGCGGCCTCGACGCGGTCTATGCCGAGTATCGCGCGAACCTGGGGCGGGCGATCCTGCTCGGGCTCGAGCTTCTCGTCGCGGCCGATATCATCTCGACGGTGACGTCCGAGCTGACATTCGAGAGCGTTGGCCTGCTGGCCGCCATCGTCGTCATCCGCACCTTCCTTAGCTTCGCCCTGGAAACGGAGATCGAAGGACGGTGGCCGTGGCGTCGGGCGGACAAGCCGCGCTGAGCGCGGTCAGCGCTTCTTTCCAAGCTCCGCCGCGATGTCTTTGGTCATCCGGCCGACCTTGCGGTGAGCGGCGGTGATCTGGTCGCGGGTCACGCCCCAGCGCTTCATCCAGTATTCGACGGCCTGACGTTCCGACAGGTCCAGCCGGTCCTTGTCGATGAAGCCGCGCTTGTCCTTCAGACCCGCCATGTTCGCACCTCTCGTGAACGGACAGGCCTACGCCGATGCGGGCGTTCAGTGAAGCGCCGTGCTGGATCCCGGCAGGCCGAGTTTCGCCAGCTTGTCGGGGTTGCGGGTGATGTAGACGGCGACGATCCGGCCGTCCTCGACCTCCAGGGCCGTGGTCTGCAGCGTGCCGTCCCGTTCGTAGCTGATATAGCCCGGCAGGCCGTCGATGCGGGTCCAGCGCACCAGGATCGCGGGCAGGGTCAGCTTGCGGTGCAGGCCGCTGAACAGGCGCACAAGACGGTCCATGCCGATAATGGGGCGCAGCCAGGCGTTGGCCTTGCCGCCGCCGTCGGCGGTCAGGATGACGCTGTCGGCCAACAGGGTGCGCAAGCTCGTCACGTCGCCGTTGTTGGTGGCGTGGAAGAAGGCCTTGGCGATCCGCTCGCCTTCCTCCGGCGCCACCGGGTAGCGAGGGCGGGCGTCGTGGACGTGTTTCCGGGCGCGGACGGCGAGCTGGCGCACGGCCGCAGGGTCACGACCCAGAGCGGCGGCGATCTCGTCCATGGGCGCCGAGAAGACATCGTGCAGCAGGAAGGCCGCGCGCTCGAGCGGCGACAACCGCTCCAGCGCCATCATCAGCGTCAGGGTCAGCTCGTCCTCGGCCGGGGCTTCTTCCTCCGGCTCGAACACCGGCTCGGGCAGCCAGTTGCCGACATAGGCCTCGCGGCGGGCGCGGGCGGACTTCATCACGTCGAGGGACAGGCGCGTGACGGTGCGGACCAGAAAGGCCGCCGGCTGGCGCACCTCGTTCAGGTCCACGCCCTGCCAGCGGATCCACGCCTCCTGCACCACATCCTCTGCCTCCGCGAAGGAGCCGAGCATGCGGTAGGCGATGCGGACCAGACGGTTCCGGTTCGCCTCGAAGACGGCGGTGGTGCTCTGATCTCCGGTCATTTGTCCATTCGCGCCCGCCGCGGACCTCAAGGCAAGCCCTCGGCGGTCATGGCCGCGCGCACCGCCGGCCGGGCGCGAAGCCGGTCGCGCAGCGCGGTGAGCCGGTCGGGCGTCTCTACGCCGAACCGCTCGGCCCAGAGCAGCATGACGAACAGATAGAAGTCCGCCACCGACGGCGTGTCTCCGAACAGGAAGTCGTCCGTCAGGGACGCCTCCAGCGGCGCCATCAGCGTCTGCACGGAGGCCGCAGCCGCGGCCTTCTCCGCCGGTGTTCCCGCATGCCACATCGGTTTGAAGGCCCGATGGATCTCGGTCGTGATGTAGGTCAGGGCTTCCAGCACGCGGGTCCGACCCAGCGGTCCGGCCTGCGTCAGCGCGGGGGACTGGCTGGCGATCCAGTCCAGCAGGGCGACGTTCTCGGTGATCATCTGGCCGTCGTCGAGGATCAGGGCCGGGACGTAGCCCTTGGCGCTGACGGTGTGGAAATCCACGCCGGTCTCCGTGCGATGGGTGCGCAGGTCGACCCGCTCCAGATCGAAGTCGAAACCGGCTTCGCGCAGGGCGATGTGGTCCGCGAGGCTGCAGGCGAGGGGGGAGTAGTAGAGTTTCATGGCGCTTCCCCTCAGTCCGCGCTGATCGACTGGCGCAACCAGTCTTCGAGGGTGTCCTTGCCCAGCAAGGGGTTCGGCCCCGGCGTCAGGGTGTCGTCGCGCAGGGCGGCGCCGAAATACAGGGTGGTCGGATCGGCGATGACCGGGCGGCGGTCCTCCACAGCGCCGAGATATTCCTCGGCGAAGTCGGTCAAGCGAATGGCTTCGGGCCCGGCGATCTCCACCGTGCCGTTGATCGGCGCGCCCAGGGCCAGGTCGACCAGCGCCGCCGCCACGTCATCGGCCGAGACCGGCTGGATCAGGGCGGCGGGCAGATGCACTTCATCGCCCACGGCGCCGGACTGGATGATGCCGGTGATGAAGGGGAAGAACTGGGTCGAGCGCAGGATGGTCCAGGGCGTCGGCGACGCCCTGATCAGCTCTTCCTGCACCAGCTTGGCGCGGAAATAGCCGCTGGCCTGCAGCCGCTCGGTCCCGACGACGGACAGGGCGATGTGGTGGCCGACGCCCGCGGCGGCTTCGGCGGCCAGCAGGTTGGTCCCGGCGGTGCGGAAGAAGTCCATCGCCGCCTCGTCCGTGAACGACGGCGAGTTGGCCACATCGACCACGACCTGGGCGCCCTGCAGCGCCTCGGTCAGGCCTTCGCCGGTGAGGGTGTTGACGCCGGTGTTGGGCGATGCGGCAAGCACCTCATGGCCTTGCCGGCGCAACCCCTCCACGACCCGCGAGCCGATCAGGCCCGTGCCTCCGATGACGACGATCTTCATCCTGCTTCTCCCTGCGTGCGCCGGCCGTGTGGCCGGGCTCATGCCAGCAAGGACGAAGCGCGGATGCGGAAGGTGACATGGGCGGCGAGGAATTCGTCGCGGCGGTCAGCGGGTCTTTGTTTTCTTTCGGCTATTCAATTCGATGGCCGCCCGGATCAGGGCCTTGAAGGCTGTCGGATCGAGCGTCGCGCCCTCGGGAAGGTCGATGGCGCGGCGGGTTCCGCCGTCCAGGCCGGCGTTGAACAGGCCGGTCGGGTCGGGCAGGGCGGCGCCCTTGGCGAAGGTCAGCTTGACCGCGGCCTTGTAGGTCTCGCCGGTGCACAGGATGCCCGCGTGCTCCCACACCGGCACGCCACGCCATTTCCAGGTCTCGACCACCTCCGGATCGGCCTCGTGGATCAGGGCGCGGACGCGGGCCAGGGTCTCGCCGCGCCAGTCGTTCAGCGTCGCGATCCGGTCGTCGATCAGGGCGGAGGCGGAGGGCCCGACACCGTCGGACACGGTGGAGGTCATTGTCATCGTCATCGCGCGTTTCACATCTTTTCGCCGGGCAACCGACCGGCCTGTTTCACCCAGTCGACGAACTGGGCCTCGTCGAGCGTGTCCGCCTCATGGATATCGAGGTAACGCACCAGCTTCTGTTTGGACGGCCCGGGCGGCGGCGGTTCCAGCTCGGCCCCTCTGAAGAAGCTGACCTTCACGTAGCCGGTGAAGCCGTGCATCCCGAGGAACCAGTGGTCCTCCTCGACACCGTAGAGCGGCGAGTTCCATTTGACGGCCTTACGGACCCCGGGGACCGCCTCGACGATCAGGGCGTCGAGGCGGCGGGCGAGGGGACTCTTCCAGCCGGGAATGGCGTCGATCCACGCCTGTACCGGGGCGTCGCCGTAGCCCTTGGCGATCTGCGGATTGTCGCCGGACAGCAGGACGGGTTTTGCGGTCACTCCGCGCCTCGCGCCAGCAGTTGATCCAGATTGTCGAGGAACTGTCGCCAGCCCTGGCTGGCGCCGCCGAAGGCCTGGGGCTGATCGGGCCGGAAGCCGGCCTGCTCCATGCGAAGGTGCGTGCCCTGCGCCGTCGGGGTCAGGGTGAAGGTCACCACACTGGTCAGATTGTAGGCCGGGTCGTCGTGGTTGAAGTCCCAAGTGTAGGCCAAGGTCCGGTTGGGCTCGACGGTCAGGACCTCACCGTCCAGCACGCCGCCCCATTCACCGCGCAGGTTGAATTTGCGGCCCACGACCGGCTCGAAATCGGTCTTCATCAGCCATTCCTCCATCAGATGCGGCTGCGTCAGGGCGCGCCACAGTTTTTCGGGCGGGAAGGCGAACTCGCGCTCGACGATGACGGAGCGGGTTTCGGGCGAGGTCATTGGTCCATCCTTGTGAGCAGGTTTTCGAGGTGGTCGAAGCGGTTTTCCCAGAAGCCGTTCATTCGACCGGTCCAGTCAGCCAGCGGCGCCAGGGCCTCCAGCTGCGCGCTGTAGTGGGTCTGGCGGCCCTCGGGCCGGTCCCGCACCAGTCCGGCCTGTTTCAGCACGCCCAGATGTTTGGATACCGCGGGCTGGGACACGCCAGCGCGCGCCGTCAGGGCCGCGACCGTCTGTTCCCCGTCGCGGCACAGCCGCTCAAAGATGGCGCGCCGCGTCGGATCGGCGAGGGTTCGGAAGAGGGTGTCATGAGCTTCGGGCAAAACACATAACTCGTTGGCTATGGATTACTCATAACTGTCGAGATATGAATGAGTCAAGCGGCGGCGATCAGAGGAGGACGTCCGCCGCCGCCGGGAATGCAGACGGCCTGTGGCTGTTCTGCACTACCGGGCCGAGCGGCTCGATGTTACCGAACGTTGGTATGTGCGGCGCGGGGGCGTCTTCGGGAGCGGGATCAACATCATGCTCAACCTCAAGATCGTCGAAATCGTCAGCGGATCGGCCTTGGTCGCCAGCATAGTCTTCAACGCCGCCGGAATGGATCAGCAAGTCTCCGGAGGTCCGCAGGGCCAACAACGTGTCTGCTGTGAGAAGCAGAACGGCGGATCCGCCGCCCAGGCCGCCACGCCGGAGGACGGCTGGCCGGTGAAGATGGGTGGGAATCGCACTGAGGCTCAGGCGGCCACGTCGGAAGATGGCTGGCCGGTGAAAATGGGTGGAAATCGTCCTGAGAGTCAGGCGGCCACGCCGGAAGACGGTTGGCCCGTGAAGATGGGCGGAAACCGCCCGGAAGGGCTCGCCGTCGTCACTCCGCCGCCGGCCACCGATGCGCCCCCCGCCGCCGATGCGAGAAGCATCAGCGAGAAGGGCGTCGCGCCGACGCGAAATCACCGCGTCCTGGGCCTGACCCGAACCCAGTGGGGCTGGGTCGGCGGTATTTTGGGCGCGGTGGCCTTGGGTGCGGTCATCACCGACGATGACGACGATCGGGACAGGCCCGTCGGTCCCGACGGCCAATAGGGCGCCGCTTGGGGCGACGCCCTGCCTAGACGCAGTCCTCGTTGAACCGTTCGGCGCCGGCCCATGCGCAGGCGCCGTCGATGCAATCGATGAGGTTGCTGGAGAAGGCATCCGCGTCGTGGTCATAGACCTGAAACCAGCCCCCGTCGTCCCAGACGGCGGTGGGCATGCCCGCGGCCTTGGCGTGGACCGCGTCGAACCGGGCGTACCACAGCCGGATGTTGTTGCAGTTCATGGTCGGGAGCCGGCTTTTCCAGCCGACGCCCCATTCGCCGATAAAGACCGGCATGCCGCCGCCGGTCGTTGAAGCCCATTCCGCCATCACCCGCATCGGGCCGGCGATGTCGTCGTCCGTCCAGGGGTCGGCGTAGTCGCCCTGGTTGTCGCCGGCGAAGGTCCAGGGATTGTAATGGTGAAAGGTCGCCATGACGTAGGGGTCGTGACCGCCGCCCACGGCGTCCAGGTTTGGCCAGGTCGCGGCCATTTCCTGCGCCCCGAACCACTGGTTGCCGCCGATGACCACGATGCGCTGCGGATCGATCCGGCGGATGCGCTCATAGGCCTGTCCGGTCATGGCCCGCAGGGTTTCGGGCGGCATGGGGTCGTGATTGCTCAGGTGGGGCTCGTTGAGGATCTCGAAGATCAGGCGTCCGTCCCGGTCGCGGAAGGTCGTGCCGATATCGGCCCATAGCTGCGCCAGGACGTCGGCGCGCCCGTGATCCTTCAGTCCGCTCTCGTGGTGAGCGTTGATCACCACATAGAGGCCGGGGCGGGAGAGGGCGTAGTCGATCACCGCTTTCAGCTGGGCGAGGCGTGGCGACGCGCGGTCCAGCCGGCCGGTCTCGGGATCGGCCAGGGTCGCGCCGTCGATGGCCTCGGTCCAGGTCACGGGAATGCGAACCAGACGGAAGCCGCGCGCGTAATAGGCGTCGATCTTGGGGCGCGCTGATTCAAGCGTGGCCGGATGCTGGCTGTTGTCGAACATCTGGCCCAGGTTGAAGCCCTTGCCCATGGCCTCCGCCGCCTGGCGCGCCGTTGGCCGATCCGCGGCGGTCGCCGGGGGCGGGGCGGCGCACAGCAGAAGGACCGCCGACAGGAGCAGCAGGGCGCGTGGTCGAATGGAACGGTGAAACATCGCAGCCCCCAGAGATGACGGGGGAGGGCAACATGGCGATCCCGCCGTCGTCAAGGCCGCTCGGTCCCGCCGGTGGACAACTCTCGTATCAGCGCACCCGCCGCACCCCCAATACGGCGGCGCCGCCGAGAAGGGCGATGACGGCGATCAGGCTCATCAGTTGCGGCCACGACTGACGGTCCGCGCCGAGGGCGACGAGGACCAGTCCGGGCGCCAGCACGGTGGGCAGGGTGTTGGTCAGATTCATGATCCCGAGGTCGCGGGCCGCGTCCCGGCGTGACGGCAGGACCTGCGCCACCATGGCGGCGTCGACCGTCGTATAGAGGCCGAACCCGACGCCATAGAGGCTGTAGCCGATGAGCGGGCCGGGCCACCCGGGCCAGCCGGCGAACACCAGCAGGCCCGCGGCCATCAGGCCGGCGGCGAGCAGGATAAAGCCCTTGCGCCGGTTGCATCGGTCGGACGCCAGACCGCCCAGGAAACCGGACACCACGACAAGGACCGTGGACAGGGCGATCAATCTGGCCAGGCCGCTCTCGACGGTCGAACCCGGAAACTGTTCGGCGTACCGAGCGTGATCGGCGAGATAGAACAGCATGTAGGCGTTCACGACGCTGGCGGCGATCTGCAGGCAGAAGCGCGAGGTCCAGGCGAAGCCGAAATCACGCGACAGCCGGGGGATGGACCAGGACCGCCGTTCCGGAACCACAGCCGCCGGGCCTTCGCGATAGGTCAGCAGGAAGGGGAGGAGGCAGGCGACGACCAGGAGGCCGAGCAGGGTCATCCGGGCCCCGGCGTCGGCGAAGAGCGGCGCGGTGATCAGCACCCCGCTGGCGGCCCCCAACGGCGCACCGAGGCCCAGGAAGGCGGCGACGCGACCCTTCTGCCCATCGGGAACGCGGTCCGCCAGGACGGCGGTCAACGGCGCGAACATCATGTTGAAGGCCAGCTGGAACAGCATCACGCCGGCGACGAGGACGAACGGACTCCGCGCCGCCGCGATGAGCCCATAGGCGAGGAGCACGCCCGCCAGGCCGGCCATGATCCAGGGACGGCGTCGCCCCAGCCGGTGC
>Ga0307406_10000541_pt1 | contig 21782 bp, 21 predicted proteins | sample 322Cmetagenome_3_FD_203706 | JGI IMG/M metagenome (GOLD analysis project Ga0307406, IMG submission 203706) | Maize rhizosphere microbial communities from greenhouse at UC Davis, California, United States - 322HYB-C-2 | ecosystem: Host-associated > Plants > Roots > Rhizosphere > Soil | place...
CACCCCTGGTTGTCGCCTGTGGCGGTACGGACGTTCCTCCCGAGGCGCCCCCCCCCCCCCCCCCCCCCCCCCCGCGAAACCCCCCCAAACCCCCCCCCCCCCGCCCCCCCCGCCCCACCCCCCCCGCCCCGCCCCCGGCCGCCCGCCCCCCGGGGCCCGGTCCGCCGCGAAAGGGGCGGTTCGGCGGGAGATGCCGCTCAGCGCAACCCGGCGAAGAACGCGCGGATGTCGCCGGCGACGAGGTCCGGACGCTCGAGGGCCGCGAAGTGCCCGCCCTCGTCGAAGCGGCTCCAGTGCACGATGTTCGAGTTGTCGCGCTCGGCGAAGACCCGGATCGTCTGGAAGTCGTCCTTGAACACGGCGACCCCGGTCGGCGCGGCGTTGATCTGCGGCGCCGCGTCCTCGCCACCGTCGGCGCGGGCGTTCTCCAGGTAGCTGCGGCTCATGCCGGATGCCGCGTTGGCGAACCAGTTGACGCTGACCTCGAGCAGGATCTGCTCGAGCGACACGAGCGAGGTGCCGTTGCCGAACGAGTTGAACAGCTCGCTGTACGCGAGCAGCCCGATCGGGGAGTCGCTGATGCCGACCGAGACGGTCTGCGGACGCGAGGAGTTCATCGTGTTGTAGCCGCCGACGGACTGGAACCACTGCATGTGCTCGAGCCCGGCGAAGTCCTGCGGCTCGAGCCGCTCGAACTCGGACGGGTCACCCGAGGGGAACGAGAACAGCTGCAGCACGTGCAGCCCGAGGAACCCCTCGGGGTTCAGGAGACCGAGCTCGCGCGCGACCATCGCACCGTTGTCGGAGCCGTGGATGCCGTAGCTGTCGTAGCCCAGGCCGCGCATCAGCTGGTCGTACGCCTCCGCGACCTTCGCGGTCGTCCAGCCGGCGGACGCGAGCGGCTGCGAGAAGCCGTAGCCGGGTGCATCCGGGATCACGACGTCGAAGGCGTCCTCGGCGCGGCCGCCGTGCGCCACCGGGTCGACGAGCCGGTCGATCACGTCGAGGTAGTCGACCGCCGATCCCGGGTAGGTGTGCGCGAGCAGCAGCGGCGTCGCGCCCTCCTCGGCGGAGCGGACGTGGAGGAAGTGGATCGTCTGTCCGTCGATCTCGGTCGTGAAGTTCGGGACCGCGTTGATCCGCTCCTGGGCGGCTGCCCAGTCGAAGGAGCGCCATGCCTCGATGGCCTCGCGGAGGTAGGAGTTGGGGGTGCCGGCATCCCAGTCGTCGGTGGGAGAGGGCTGGGGAAGCCGAGTGCGGGCGAGACGATCCTGCAGATCGGCGATCTCGGCGTCGGAGACCGAGACGTTGAAGGGGCGGATGCTGAGGGGAGCGGTTGTGTTGTTCATGTCTCCGACGATATTCGCCCATTAGGTAGGATACGTTCCTAATAAAAAGACTTCCTCGAAGGGATTCTCATGGCCGATCCCACCGCCCGGCTTCTCGCCCTGCTTGCGCTGCTGCAGACGGGTCCGGAGCGCTCCGGACGAGACCTGGCCGAGCGGCTGGGTGTCTCCTCTCGCACGATCCGGCACGACGTCGATCGCCTGCGCGAGCTCGGCTATCCGGTCGACGCGACGCGGGGAGCCGTCGGCGGCTACCGGCTCGGCGCCGGAGGGAAGCTGCCCCCGCTGCTCCTCGACGATGAGGAGGCCGTGGCCGTCACCGTGGGTCTGCGCGCCGCGGCGGGCATCGCCGGCGTCGAGGAGTCCGGTGCACGCGCGCTCGCGAAGCTCGAGCAGGTGCTGCCGTCGCACCTGCGCCCCGTGGTCGACGCACTGAAGACGACTATCGATCGCGCCCCCGAGAACAACGACACCGACGCCCCAGACCCCGTGGTCGATGCGACCGTCCTGCGCGAGATCGCCGGCGCCATCCGCAACGAGGAATGGCTGCGCTTCGATTACCAGGACGCACCGGTGCTGGTGGAGCCCTACCGACTGCTCACCTGGCATCGCCGGTGGTATCTGGTCGGGCGCGACCCGCAGACCGGCGAATGGCACACCTACCGGGTCGATTGGATGGAACTGCGGATGCCGACCCGACGGCGCTTCGATCCGCAGCCGCTGCCCGGCGGGGACTACACCGCGTTCATGATGCGCACGATCGCCGAGAGCGGCTGGAAGGTCCACGCGCGCCTGCGCATCGACGCATCCGCAGAGGCCGTGCTCGTCCGCATCCATCCCGCGGTCGGCGTCGTCGAGCCGATCGACGAGCACCACTGCGTGCTGGTGACCGGCGCCGACAGCCTCGACACGGTCGCGGCCTACATCGGGATGCTGATGATGGACTTCACGGTGGAATCGCCGCCGGAGCTCATCCCTCGCCTGCAGGTGCTCTCGGAGCGCTACGCCCGAGCGGTCGCGGCATCCGCGGTTCGCTGAGTCGGCTCCGGTTCAGCGCAGCACTTCGACCAGCGCGACCCACGACACCACGATCGCGGAGACGATCGCCAGCAGACAGCCGGCCGCGGCGAGGTACAGGCCTGCGGGGTGTCCGGCCCAGACCAGCGCGCCGGCGGCGAGGTAGGCGAACAATGGGAGGAAGCCCACCAGGTACTTGAGCGGGCGGGCCCGGTCGGCGGGGTCGGGGTCGGTCGCGATGAGCCGTGTCGCGTGCACCTGGAAGATCGCCGCCAGGACCGTCACGAAGATGGTCACCACCCCGAACCACAACTGGTCGATCCCAGGCACGAGGCTGATGGCCGAGACCGCCAGGGCGAGCACGAGCGCGGCGATACCAGCCAGCAGTCGTGCGGTGAGCGTGCGCGACTTGATGATCTCGCCGATGTTCACGCTCGAGGCGACGATCACGAGACCCACCAGTGCGGCCGTCGCACCCGCCATCGCGACGTTGAACTCGCTCCACTCCTCGATCATGCCGCCAGCATAGCGGCGACGATCACCCCGCCGACCCGGCCCTTTCGACACGAACCGGCCCCTTGCGGACGCGCACAAGGGGCCGGTTCGTACGAAGAGGGGCGGCTCGGCGAGATCCGATCAGGCGCCCTTGAGACGCTCGGCGAGGTAGGCGTGCAGGCCGTCGATCGAGACGCGCTCCTGCGCCATCGTGTCGCGATCGCGCACGGTGACGGCGTGGTCGTCGAGCGAGTCGAAGTCGACCGTGACACAGAACGGCGTGCCGATCTCGTCCTGGCGGCGGTAGCGCCGACCGATGGCGCCGGCGTCGTCGAAGTCGACCGCCCACGAGCTGCGGAGGGTGTCCGCGACCTCACGGGCGAGCGGCGAGAGCCGCTCGTTGCGCGACAGCGGCAGCACCGCGGCCTTGACGGGGGCGAGGCGCGGGTCGAGCTTCAGCACGGTGCGCACGTCGGAGCCGCCCTTCGCGTTCGGCACCTCCTCCTCGCGGTACGCGTCGACGAGGAACGCCATCATGGCGCGCGTGAGGCCGAACGACGGTTCGATCACGTACGGGGTGTAGCGCTCGCCCGTGGCCTGGTCGAAGTACGTCAGGCTCGTGCCGGATGCCTCGCTGTGGCTCGACAGGTCGTAGTCGGTGCGGTTGGCGACGCCCATGAGCTCGCCCCACTCCTTGCCGGTGAAGCCGAACTTGTACTCGACGTCGATGGTGCCGGCGGAGTAGTGCGCGCGGTCGTCCTCCGGCACGTCGAACTGACGCATGTTCTCGGGGTCGATGCCCAGATCGATGAACCAGTTCCAGCACGCCTCGACCCAGTGCTCGAACCACTGCTGCGCATCGGCGGGCGGCGTGAAGAACTCGATCTCCATCTGCTCGAACTCGCGGGTGCGGAAGATGAAGTTTCCGGGAGTGATCTCGTTGCGGAACGCCTTGCCGACCTGGCCGATGCCGAACGGCGGCTTCTTGCGGCTCGCGGTGAGCACGTTCGAGAAGTTCACGAAGATGCCCTGCGCGGTCTCGGGGCGCAGGAAGTACATCCCGGACTCGTCGTCCACCACGCCGAGATAAGTCTTCACGAGACCGGAGAAGGCCTTGGGCTCGGTGTACTGGCCCTTCGTGCCGCAGTTGGGGCACGGGATGTCGGCGAGGCCGTTCTCGGCCTTGCGGCCCTTACGCGCCTCGAAGTCCTCGATGAGGTTGTCGGCACGGAAGCGCTTGTGGCACTGCAGGCACTCGACCAGCGGGTCGGTGAAGGTCGCGACGTGACCCGACGCCTCCCATACGCGCTTGGGGAGGATGATCGAGGAGTCGAGGCCGACCATGTCGCCGCGACCGCGCACGAACGTCTGCCACCACTGCCGACGGATGTTCTCCTTGAGCTCGGTGCCGAGGGGGCCGTAGTCCCACGCAGAACGGGAGCCGCCGTAGATCTCACCGGCCTGGAACACGAACCCGCGGTGGCGGGCGAGGGCGATGACCTTTTCGAGGCGGGACTGTTCGGCCATGGTGGCTCCAATGGTCGGAAGCGGGAGAACCCGTGAGCACGGGCACCTCCATTCTATCGACGGGAACCGGTACCGTCTTGGCATGAGCACTGCGCAGCCGACCGGTCGGACCCGCGACGACGACACCCGATTCTTCGGACAGCCCTGGTCGCTGGTCCACATCTTCGGCGTGGAGATGTGGGAGCGGTTCAGCTTCTACGGCATGCAGGGCATCCTGCTCATCTACCTCTACTACTCCGCCACACAGGGCGGACTCGGCATCCCCGAAGCCGTGGCCGGTGGCATCGTCGGCGCCTACGGCGGATCGGTCTACCTCGCCACCATCCTCGGCGCCTGGCTCGCGGATCGACTGTTCGGTTCCGAGCGCGTGCTGTTCGTCAGCGCCATCGTGATCGTCGCCGGTCACATCGCACTCGCGCTGATCCCCGGCGTCCTCGGCGTCGGCGTCGGCCTGGTGCTCGTCGCCCTCGGCTCCGGTGGGCTCAAGGCGAACGCCACCTCGGTCGTCGGAACGCTGTACGCGCCGGACGACACCCGGCGCGACGCCGGCTTCTCGCTGTTCTACCTCGGGATCAACCTCGGCGGCTTCCTCGGCCCCATCCTGACCGGCATCCTGCAGTCGACCCTGGGCTTCCACTGGGGCTTCGGTCTGGCGGCTGCCGGAATGACCCTCGGCCTGGTGCAGTACTCGTTCGGCCGCCGGTCCCTGCCGGCAGCCGCACGTGTGGTGCCGAACCCGCTGCCCTCGTCGCGCTACCGTCTCGTCGTCGTGATCGCGGTCACCGCCGTCGTGCTCATCGCGGTGCTCGTGCTGCTCGGAGTCATCCGCGCCGACAACCTCGCCCCCATCGTCATCGGCGTCACGGTCGTCGCAGCGATCGCGTATTTCACGGTGATCCTGCGCAGTCCCCGCATCGACGCGACCGAGCGGTCGCGCGTATGGGGCTTCCTGCCGCTGTTCATCACCAGCGTGGCGTTCTGGTCGCTGTACCAGCAGCAGTTCACGGTGCTCACGATCTACTCCGACAAGCGCCTGGACCGCTCGCTCTTCGGCTGGGAGATGCCGGTCTCGTGGGTGCAGTCGATCAACCCGGTCTTCATCATCATCCTGTCCGGCGTCTTCGCCGCCCTCTGGACCAGGCTGGGCAAGCGCCAGCCCTCGACGCCGGTGAAGTTCGGCCTCGCCGCGATCATCATGGGCTCGGCATTCCTGCTGTTCCTCCCGTTCGCGGGCGGAGGAGAGAACACCACACCGGTGCTGGCGATCGTCGGCATCCTGTTCGTGTTCACCGTCGCCGAGCTGCTGCTCTCGCCCGTCGGGCTGTCGGCGAGCACGAAGCTCGCTCCAGCCGTGTTCCAGACGCAGATGGTGGCCCTGTTCTTCCTCTCGGTCGCGCTGGGCACCGCGATCTCCGGGCAGCTCGTGGCCTTCTACGACCCGGAGAACGAGGTGCCGTACTTCTCGATCCTCGGCGTCATCGCCATCGTCGTCGGCGTAGGCCTGCTGCTGGCCGTGAAGCCGGTCCTGAAGCTCATGAAGGGCGTGCGCTGATGGAACAGCGCATGAGCTTCCTCACCCTCGCCGTCTCCGATCTGGCGCGCAGTCGCGAGTTCTACGTCGACGGTCTCGGCTGGGAGCCGATCTTCGCAGGCGACGACGTGATCATGTTCCCGGTCGCCGACCGGATGATCCTTTCCCTGTGGTCGATCGAGGGGTTCACGGCCGAGATCGGTGAAGCTCCGGCATCCGGGGTCGCCCCGATCACCCTCGCGCACAACCTCGCGACGCCCGCTGAGGTCGATGCCGTGCTGTCCGAAGCCGCGCAGCTGGGCGCACCAGTCGTCTCGGCACAGCTCCGCGACTGGGGCGGCTACTCGGGCTATTTCAGCGACCCCGACGGATTCCGTTGGGAGATCGCGGTGAATCCGGGCGAAACCGGAGACTTCGTGCTGCCTCCGCGCTGAGAGCCCTGCGTCACTCGGTGAAGAGGTAGCCCCGCTCGACGTCGAACCCGGCGATGCGGAGGCCGCGACCGAGCAGCCCTTCCATCTCGCCCCGCAGACGCATGCGCCATTCGTGGGCGGCGTCGGGGTCGGAGACGCGGAGCGACTCGATGTCGGCGGGGATCTCGAGGGTCTGGACGACCGTGTCGGATGCCGGGTGCTTCGCGATGTCGGCGAGCGCCCACTCGACGTCGAGACGGTCGCTCTCGTCGCCCGCGTCGCCGCCGCCGAAGATGCCGTAGCGGTTCACCGAGTATCCGGTGGCCCTGGCTCCCAGCACCGAGAAGAAGAAGTGCGCGTTGCGCGCCACGAGCGGATCGAACGTCCATGTGATGCGGCCGACGTCGCGCGAGAACGCCCACTGCCGCTGGTGCTCCTTGAGCTCGCGTCCCCAGCCGCGGCCACGGTACTCGGGCAGCAGCGCGGTGATGTGCGAGTGCATCGCACGCCGGGCCGGCTCTCCGAAGAAGGCGATGGATGCGCCGACCATGCGCTCGTCGTCGCCCTCGCCGTCGAAGAAGCCGACGACGTAGTTCCCGGACTGCTGCAGGGCGCGCAGGGTGCCGGCATCGACGACGCGCTGCGGACCCCTGATGGAGTCGAGCAGACCCTGCGCGTCGAGGATGAGTTCAACGGTGTCGAGATCGCGGATGGTTCGCACGAACCCAGTCTGCCCCTCCTCGGCCGGTTCGAGGAATCGGAACCCGCGATCACCGGTAGGGAAAAGCCTCGCCCCCGCCCGCTGCGAGGGCCTCGGCGACGATGCGCAGGTGCTCCTGGGCCATCTCCTGCGGCAGTGGCGGCAGGATCTCGTCCCAGAATGCGAGCACAGCTCCTCGACCCTGCATCATGCCAGCAGGACGACCCATCGCCCACATGTGCATGTGGGCCGAACCGTCGTTCCAGCGCCCGAAGTGACATCGGGCGACACCCGGGACGCACTTGACCGCCTGCGACACCCGCTGCATGAGCGGCCCCAGCGGTGCGAGCACCTCGGTCGGAGCGTTCTCGAGCAGCCAATGGTCGCGCGGCGCCACCCCTCCGATGAACGGCAGCCCGCCGACGTCCCACCCCGCTCTCACCTGCCAGAGATCGTCGTGCCAAATCGTGTGCTCGCTCGGACCACAGTGCCCGCACTCCTGCGGGTCGAGCTCGCCCCCGCGCGGTTTCTCGGGCACGAGCATCGGCTCGAGCGGCCGCATCGTGATCTGCTCGAAAGCCAACGGCAGACCGTCCGTGATGGCGGAAGCGTCCAGCGCCTCCCCGATCGGGAGGCGGCGGTGGAAGTCGGAGTCTGCGGGATGCTGTTCGAAGGGGGCCTCGTCGCTCATGCCTCCATGGAATCACGGAGCGCATCGCGATCGAGCTGCGCCACCGACGTCAGGCCCGCGAGACCCAGGGTGATGTCGAGTTCGGCGAGCACGTTGCGCACGACCTCGCGCACACCCGTCTCCCCCGCGATGCCGAGGCCGTAGGCGTAGGGGCGCCCGAGGGCGACGACCGTGGCACCGAGCGCGAGGGCGATGGCGGCATCCGCCCCTCCCCGCACGCCGGAGTCGAAGACGATCGGCACCCGCCCGGCCACGCGTTCGGCGATCTCGGGCAGAACCGCGAGCGTCGGCACCGACTGGTCGATCTGTCGGCCGCCGTGGTTGGAGATCCAGATGCCGTCCATCCCGGCATCCAGAGCGCTCTGCGCGTCGTCGGGGTGCACGATGCCCTTGAGGATGATCGGCAGGCTCGTCCATTCCCGCGCCTTCGCCAGATCGTCCCAGGTGACCGCCGGGGTCGAGAACACGTCGAGGAAGGTCTCGACCGCGGCCCGCGGCAGCGGTGACCGCAGGTTGTCGCGCAGCGAGCCGCCTCCGGTGAGCGGCGCCCCCTTCCTCGCGATCGTGAGTGCAGCGGCGACAGCTCTCGGGGTGACCTTCACGGCTGCGGCATCCGCCTTCGGCACCGACGCGCGTTCGCGGACGAGCTGCTGGAAGACCGGGTCGCTCGTGTACTGGGCGATCCCCATCCCCCGCGTGAACGGCAGGTACGCGAGATCGAGATCGCGCGTGCGCCAGCCCAGCAGGTGCGTGTCGAGAGTGACGACGATCGCCTCGCACCCGGAGGCCTCGGCCCGGGCGAGCAGCGAGCGGTTCAGGTCGTCGGACGCCGACCAATACAGCTGGAACAGGCGGGAGCCCTGCGGCGCAGCATCCGCCACCTGCTCCATCGGGAACGACGCCTGGTTCGAGAGCGTGTACGGGACGCCGACGGATGCCGCTGCCCTGGCCACCGCGAGATCCGCGTCGGCGTGCGCCATCTCCATGACCCCGAGGGGCGCGAGCAGGAGCGGCGTCGGACGCCGTCGGCCGAGGAAGTCGACGCCGAGATCGCGCTCGGAGACGTCGCGCAGCGGCCGCGGCCAGACCTGCCACCGGCCGAAGGCCGCGCGGTTCGCCGCCATGGTGCGCTCGGCGCCCGCCCCGCCCGCGATGTACGCGAAGGCCTCGGCGCTCAGCGCCTTGCGGGCCGCGGACTCCAGCGCCGTGGAGTCGACGGGCACCGCCGGCTTCGTTCCGCTGATGCCGGCACGGTAGATGTCGGACTGGGTGCGCCGGGAGATGCCGCGGCCGGCGGCGGGATCGTCCGGAGCGACGCTGCTCGTGACCATGACCACATGTTAGTCACGGCCGTTCGACCCCGCCTCTCTCGAGCGTCGATAGCCTTGGTCGGTGGGTGCGAACGAGGACAGGGCCAGGAAGCGTCTCTCGAGAACCCCGCCGAAGTGGGCGATCGTCGCGGTGCTCGCGTTCGCCGGGCTCTGCTCGTCGTTCATGTTCACGCTCGTGGTGCCGCTGCAGGCCGAGCTGCCGCAGCTGCTGAGCGCGTCCCGCGAGGACACCACCTGGGTCGTCACGATCACGCTGCTGGTCGCCGCCGTCGCCACCCCGATCTCGGGACGCCTGGGCGACATGTACGGCAAGCGCCGCGTCGTGATCGTGCTGCTCGCCCTCCTCGTCGCCGGTTCCCTCATCGCGGCGCTCTCGGGATCGATCGTCGGCGTCATCATCGGACGAGCGCTGCAGGGCGCGGTGACGGGCGTCGTGCCGCTCGGCATCGCCATCATGCGCGACGTCCTCCCGCCCGCACGCCTCGGCACCGCCGTCGCGCTGATGAGCGCCACGATGGGGGTCGGCGGCGCGATCGGGCTCCCGGTCGCCGCGCTTCTCGCCGAGCACGCCGACTGGCACATGCTCTTCTGGCTCGCCGCCGCACTCGGCGTGGTGGGGCTCGCGCTCGTGCTGGCCGTCATCCCGGAGGACGTGCTGCGCTCTCCCGGTCGCCTCGACGTGCTCGGCGCCATCGGCCTCGCGGTCGGCCTCACCGGCATCCTCCTCTTCGTCTCCCGCGGCGCGGAATGGGGCTGGACAGCCCCCGTGACGCTCGCGTGCATCATCGGCGGCGTGATCGTGCTGCTGGTCTGGGGCTGGTACCAGCTGCGCACGAAGGACCCGCTGCTCGACCTGCGCGTCGCCGCGCGGCCCGCCGTGCTCTTCACGAACATCGCAGCGATCGGGATGGGCTTCGCGCTGTTCGGATCGAACATCACGTTCCCGCAGCTGCTCGAGATGCCCGCCTCGAGCTCGGGGTTCGGCCTCGACATGGTCGGAGCCTCGCTCATCGTGATGCCCGCCGGCCTGGTGATGATGGTCATCTCGCCGCTCTCCGGCCGGCTGGAGCGCACGGTCGGTCCCCGCCCGCTCTTCACGATCGGCGCCACCGCGATCGTGCTCTCCTACCTGTTCGTGCTGCTGTGGTCGAGCGAGGTCTGGCACATCTTCGTCGCCAACATCCTCATCGGCGTGGGTATCGGCTTCAGCTTCGCGGCCATGCCGATGATCATCATGCGGTCGGTCCCCGCGAACGAGACCGGCGCCTCGAACGGCCTGAACGCCCTGTTCCGCTCGATCGGCACGTCCAGCGCGTCAGCCGTGATGGGCGGGATCCTCGCGGCGATGAGCGTGGATGCCGGCGGCGTCGCCGTGCCCACGCGCGCAGCCTTCGACGTGTGCTTCTGGCTCGCGATCGCCGCAGGCCTCGTCGCCGTGGTGCTGTCACTGTTCATCCCGCGCCAGCGCAGCGCCGAGCAGCATCCGTCACTGCCCGGCTGATGCTCTCGCCGAGAGCGACCGCTCTCAGTGCGTGTACTCCATGAGCTCGACACCGAGCACCCGGAACGCGTCGTGGGCGCGCAGGCGGTGCGTGATGGAGAGATCGTCGAAGCAGACGATGAGCGAGTACGCGATGCCGGCGCGGGGGCCCGCGAGCACGCCGGCCTCGGCGCGCACGCCGCGGTCGCGGCCCGTCTTGTTGATGAAGAGCAGGCCGTGCGCGTCGTGGTCGTGCGCGAACGGGTCGAGACCCGTGGATGCCGCCACGAGGCTCAGATCCTGATTGAGGCTGAGCCATTCCGAGACCTGGGCACTGACGGCGGCGTCTACGACCTGCGAGTTCACGAGTGCTGAGAAGAGACCGGCGAATTCACGGGCCGACCCCACGGCGACCTGGGGTGCGTCATCCGGTCCGCGCTGGTCTCGGAAGCGATCGAGAAGAGCGGTGCGGCGCAGCCCGAGCGACTCGATGCGCTGACGCACACGGTCGTGGCCGACCCGCTGCAGCAGCGCGTTCACGGCGATCGGGTCTCCGGCGGTCGCGGCCAGCACCGCGAGATCTTCGAGGGGCAGCGCGGGTGCATGCAGGTTCCGCCACAGCCCCGACGTCTCCACTGCTTCCACGACCGTGCGGTCGACGATCTCGAGCGGATCCAGTGTGCCGTTCTCGAAGCCTGCCGCGACCTCGATCAGCAGCGGCACGACGCCGAGTCCCGCGACCGGCATGGTGACATGGTCGTCACCGGCGAGCACGTGCACATGGTTGTCGAGGTCGACGACATGCACCGAGACCTGCGCCCCGGCATCCGCGAGCTCCTCCAGCGACCGCAGGGTCGAGGTGAACGAGCGACGCCCGACGGCGGCCCGCCGCGGGAGGCGCCTGCCGGCGCGCTGCGAGCGGCGTCCGCCGGCTGAGGCCGATGCCTGCGAGTTGCGGAACCCTTCGAAAGGCTCGGGAGCGCCCACGCGTGATCCTTAGGGGGGATGGGATGGCGGGATGCCGAGAGGAAGCGCTCCCCAGCGGCAGGGATATCGTAACCCCGCCGCCGGGAAGATCGTCACAGACTGCGGTGATCGGTCACCAGATGGTCACCCGGGACTCCTGCGGCAGCCAGAGGGCATCGGCTTCGCTCACGTCGAATGCGGCGTAGAAGGCGTCGATGTTGCGAACGATCTGGTTGCAGCGGAACTCGTTCGGCGAGTGCGGGTCGATCGTGAGGAGCCTCAGGGTCTCGGCGTGGCGACTCTTCTGCTGCCAGACCTGCGCCCAGGAGAGCAGCAGGCGCTGCACGCCCGTGAACCCGTCGATGACAGGCCGTTCAACGGTCCCTGAGCCCGACGAAGGGTCGAGCGACAGCTCGTAGGCCTTCAGCGCGATGCCCAGGCCCCCGAGGTCGCCGATGTTCTCGCCGATCGTCAGGGCGCCGTTGACGTGATGCTCGGCGTCGAGCCCCTCGGGCACGAGCTCGTCGTACTGTGCGATGAGCGCCTTGGTGCGCTCCTCGAACGCCGCACGATCGGCATCCGTCCACCAGTCCTGGAGCCGCCCGGAACCGTCGTAACGGCTGCCCTGATCGTCGAAGCCGTGACCGATCTCATGACCGATGACCGCGCCGATGCCGCCGTAGTTCGCCGCGGCATCTCGCTCGGCGTCGAAGAATGGGTACTGGAGGATCGCAGCGGGGAACACGATCTCGTTCATCGAGGGGTTGTAGTACGCGTTCACCATCTGCGGCGGCATGTGCCACTCGTCACGGTCGATCGGCTTCCCGACCTTGTCGACGTGGCGGTCGTGCTCGAAGATCGCCGCGCGGCGGACGTTGCCGAACAGGTCGTCCCGATCGATCGTGAGATTCGAGTAGTCGCGCCACACGGCCGGGTGGCCGATCTTGGGGGTGAAGGAGTCGAGCTTGGCCAGCGCGCGCTCGCGCGTCTCGGCCGTCATCCACTCGAGGTCCGTGATGCTCTGCCGGTACGCCTCGATGAGGTTCGCGACGAGCTCGTCCATCGCGGCCTTCGCCGTCGGCGGGTAGTGGCGCTCGACGTAGACCTTGCCGATCGCCTCGCTCAGGGCGCCCTCGGTCACCGAGACGCCGCGCTTCCAGCGCTCGCGGATCGTCGGGACGCCGGTGAGCTCGGTGCCGTAGAAGGAGAAGTTCTCGAGAACGAAGTCGTCGGTCAGGTACGGAGCGGCCGCATGCACGACCTGCGCGCGCAACCAGGCCTTCCAGTCGTCGAGGCGCTCGGCGGTGAGAAGCGAGCCGAGCCCCTCGAGGTAGCTCGGCTGAGAGACGACGGCCTCGTCGAAGGCTCGCGGGTTCGAGGGGGCGACCGCGTCGCGCCACGGGGCGAGGTCGACGCCGGCGAGCTCCTGGATCTCGTCCCAGGTCTTCAGGTTGTAGGTGGCGACCGCATCGCGGCTCTTCACGTTGTCCCAGTGGTGGCCGGCGAGCTCGGTCTCGAGCGTGATCGCGCGGTCGGCCTCGGCGGCGGCATCCGCGATTCCGGCGAGCGCGAGCAGACGCTCGAGGTGCGTGCGGTACTTGGCCCTCGTCTCCTCGAACGTGTCGAGGCGGAAGTAGCTCTCGTCGGGCAGCGACAGTCCTGACTGAACGATGACGGGCACGTAGCGCTCCGGGTCGCCCGGGTCGCCGTCGACGTAGAACCCGATCAGGTGCGCGCGGCCGTCGCGGTCGTAGGCGCCGACCGTGCGCAGGAACGAGGGGATGCTGTCGATCGCGTCGATCTCGGCGAGCGTGTCGGCGATCGGGGTCGCACCGGCCGCGTCGATGCGCTCGACGTCCATGAAGCTCGCGAAGAGGTCGCCGATCTTGCGGGCGAGGGTGCCGCCCTCGGCATCCTGCGACTCCTCGATGATCGTCCTGACGTCTTTCTCGGCCTGCTCCGCGAGCAGGTGGAAGGAACCCCAGCGTGCCTTGTCGCCCGGGATCTCGGTGCGAGCGAGCCAGGCGCCGTTCACATGGCGATACAGGTCGTCCTGCGGGCGGATGTCGGAGCTGAACTCGGAAACGGCGAGGCCCACGGGAAGAACGTCAGTCATGCGAACAGCCTATGACGCGCCTCACCATCCTGTACTCAGCAGGGACTGCGCCACGATCGCGAACCCGATCTGGGCGCCCAGCAGCCAGCGACCTGCGCGGGCTCCGAACAGGGCGAGGCCGAGCGTCGCCCACGGGACGAACGGCAACCAGATGCGCTCGACCTCTGCCCTGCTCATGTTCGACAGATCTGCGAGGAGCACCATCGCCCAGCCGGCGGCGGCGAGCATCAGCACCACCACGCGAGGGTTAACCACCAGCCTTCCGCGGGACCGCAGCGCCGCGAACGCACCCCCACCCACGGCGGCCATCGACGCGCCGATCGCCGGTCCAGCGCTCACCCCGAACGCTGCGAGATTCCCCCACAGCCAGTACCCGGGAGGGCGCCGCGAGGCGACGCCCTCCCAATAGCGCTGCTGCAGCACCGGGAAGGCCTCCCACCAGGCGAAGCCGTTCACCGCGAACAGGCCGACGACCGCGAGCGCGGCAGCACCGGCGATCGGCAACGGCACCCAGGAGCGCCCAGACACCAGAACCGCGACCGCGAGGACGCCCAGGAGAGGGAGCCCGTAGGAGAGCATCACGCAGTACCCGAGCAGCACCCCGGCGAGCACCGACCAGGCGATGCGGACGAGGCCGAGCGCTCTCGTCGCCAGCGCCAGCGCACAGATCCCCCACGCCGCCACCGCCATGAACATGCCGTCGCCCGACACCGCCACCCAGATGGCCGCAGGTGTGAAGACGAGGAAGGGCGCGGCTCGGCGCGCGAACCCCTCGGCCGCGAGCGCGCGGACGGTGAGCATGACTGCGACCACGGTCGTCGCCCCCAGCAGCAGGACGACTGTGCCCGCGGCGAGCGCGCTGCCCAGACCGAGCCGGACCAGGATGACGAAGAAGAGCAGGGCACCCGGCGGGTGGCCTGCGATGTGCACCGGCCAGTTGTCGGGGTGGTCGTAGGGGATCCGTTCGACGTATTCGCGGAGCGTGGCACCGAAGTCGTCCACATCGCGCGCGGTGCCGAGGTACTCGTAACGGTGATCGAGAATGGAGCCGATCCCGTCGAGACCGTCGACCGTGGCGAGCGCGAAGAGCCACAGTGCCGAAGCCGCGAACGAGATCATCAGCAGGCGTCCCCATCGCGCCGAGGTCGCGAGCCGCGGACCCCAGAGGACCCCGGCGAGGCCGAGCAGCACGGCGAGCGGTGTGCCGGGCCCGATGCGCGGCATCCATTCGGCGTGCAGCGGCGGGAACGACTTCACGCGCACATTCCATCCCGTCAGCGCGGGGATGGCGATCGCGGCCGCGATCAGCACGAGCATCGCCGCCAGCCCCCAGGCCGCCAGCCGCGGACCGGGGGACGACAGCGTGGCGCGGCTCATCCCTCCACCCGTTCGCGCAGCGGCTCGTGCGCGAACTCACGCACACCCGCGTCGAACGCCACCTGCGCGCGCCAGCCCAGTTCTTCGCGGATGCGGGCGGCGGAGGCGGTGATGTGCCGCACATCCCCCATCCGGAACTCGCCGGTGCGCGCGGGCGGCACGCTGCCGAAAGCCGCAGCGAGACCGTCGGCGAACTCGCCGATCGTGTGCGGCGCTCCGGTCGCGACGTTGAAGGCTCGTGCGGTCGCCGGCGGGGCTGCGGCGGTCCAGTCCAGCGCCGCGATGTTCGCCCGCGCGATGTCGCGGACGTGGATGAAGTCGCGCCGCTGCCGACCGTCCTCGAAGACCCGGGGCGTCTCTCCGCGCTCGAGAGCGGACCGGAACAGCGAGGCGACGCCGGCATAAGGAGTGCCCTGAGGCATCCGCGGTCCATAGACGTTGTGGTAGCGCAGCATCGCGGCCCGTCCGCCGCCGTGCACCCAGGCACGCGCGAGCAGTTCCTGCTCCAGTTTGGTCGCCGCGTAGACGTTGCGCGGATCGCAGGGCTGATCCTCGGGGATGGCGATCGCGCTCAGAGGCTCGCCGGTCTGCGCCGAGACCGGGTCGAAGCGCCCCGCCTCGAGATCAGTCCGGGTGCGCGGAGGAGGCTGCACCCGGCGATCGCCGTCGAGGTAGAGTCCCTCCCCGTACACGACCATCGACGACGCCAGCACCAGCCTCTCGATGCCCGCTTCCGCCATCGCGGCCAACAGCGTGGCGGTGCCGAGGGAGTTCGAGGAGACGTAGTCCGGCGCATCCCCGATGCCGAGCCCCAGACCGACTTTCGCCGCCTGGTGACTCACCGCATCGACGCCGCGCAGCGCCCGACGGACGGTGGAGTCGTCGCGCACGTCACCGAGGACGAACTCCGCCTCCGCGTGGACGGGGTGCGTCCGCCCGTGCACGTCAGCGCGCAGCGAATCCAGCACGCGCACCCGCCAGCCCGCGGCGAGCGCCTGTTCGACGACAGCCGCGCCGATGAACCCGGCCCCGCCGGTGACGAGGAGCAGTCCACTCATCCGCGCCGCCCCAGCAGCGTCTCGACCGCCTCGGGGGCGAGACGGGGAGCGGGCGCGTACCCCGCGGGAACCGCGGCGATGATGGCCGCCACCGCGGCATGGAGTCGCGGCTGGGCCGCCGCCATCACCGCGAACACGCGCTCGGCCGTCGCCGAGGTGTCGACCTCGGCACCACCGCGCTCGGTATCCGTGTCGGTGACGATCGCGAGGTTCACGTGCGCAAAACCGACCTCGGCGGCGAGCGCGGCCTCGGGCAGCTGCGTCATGTTGACCAGGTGGGCCCCCATCGCGCGATGCCAGTCGGCTTCCGCCGCCGTCGAGAACCGCGGGCCCTGGATCACGACGCTGGTTCCCGCCGGATGCACCCGCTCACCCAGGTTCTGCAATGCGCGCAAAGCGATCCCGCGCAGTGTCGCGTCATAGGGCTCGGCGAACGGGAGATGCTGCACACCAGCGGTCCCGGAGCCGTCGAAGTAGGTCTCGGCTCGGCCGTGCGTGCGATCGATGAGCTGATCGGTGAGCACGAAGTCCCCGGGGAGCAGCGGATGCCGCAGGCCGCCGACCGCGTTGGTGGAGAGAAGTACGCGGGCACCGAGGCGCCGCAGCCCCCAGAGCAGGGCGCGTGGATCGACCAGATGCGGCGGCACTCCGTGTCCGGCGCCGTGACGCGGAGCGAACCCGACCCGACGCCCCTGCAGGGAGCCTGTCACGATCTCCGGGGTCGTGCCCCAGGGCGACGGCTGCGGAGGAAGCACCTCGCGTTCGGCGACCTCGATCGTCTGGAACCCCGAGCCGCCGATCACGGCGAACTCGATCTCCGCTCCGGCAGTGCTGTTTCGTGCATCCGTCATGGATCCAGACTGCGCGAGGTACCGGCGGCGCAGTCGCCGATTTCCTTACACCGCGGTGACATCTCGCATTCGTCGGGCCGTCGTCACCGCTCTGTAATCTCATCCGCACCGTCGGGGCCCCACCCCTTCCCATACTGAACCCATGGGCGAAGAACGCACGACGACGACTTCCGTCACCGAGCGACTCTCGTCCGCGCTGGGCGAACGGTCCGAGCGGGTACGGCGAGCGCTCGGTTCCCCGCTCCGCACGACGCGCATGGCGGTCGTCATCGGCCGCCTGCTCGGCATGGCCTTCGTCGTGTGCTTCCTCACGGGTGTCTACAGCCATCTCCTGCAGGATCCGCTGCCCTGGCCTCCGTTCGCCGTCGGACCAGACCATCTCTACGCGTGGACGCAAGGAACCCACGTCGTCGTCGGGTCCGTACTCGTCCCCCTCGTGCTCGCGAAGCTCTGGGTGGTGTTCCCGAACCTCTTCACCTGGCCCGCGATCCGCAGCCTGCCGCATCTGCTCGAGCGGGTGAGCCTGGCCGTGCTCGTCGCGACCGCACTGATGGTTCCGATCACCGGCATCCTCAACACGCTGCAGTGGTACCCCTGGGCCTTCTCGTTCCGCCGCACCCACTTCGCGCTGGCCTGGGTGCTCATCGGCGCGCTCGCGGTACACATCGCGGTGCACCTGCCGCTGATCGCGCGGCACTGGCGTGCGGATGCCGACGAGAGCACCCCGGCCGAGGACGGGCATGACATCTCGCGACGCGGCTTCCTCTGGGGTGTCGGCGGCACGTCGGCCCTCTTCGGTGCCGCGGCCATCGCTCACGCCGCGACTCCGATCGGGCCGTTCAGCCTGAAGCAGCCGCGATCGCGCATCGGCAGTCCCCAGGATCTGCCGGTGAACCGCTCGGCCCGCCAAGCCGATGTGGCGCCGACGGCCGTCGGCGCCACATGGATGCTGGCCCTCAGCGCCGGCGCCACCGCGCTCGACCTGTCGCGCACCGATCTGGAGGCCCTGCCGCAGCACAGTGAGGTCCTTCCGATCTCGTGCGTCGAGGGCTGGACGGTCGACGCGACCTGGACCGGCGTGCGACTCCGTGATCTTCTCGCCCTCGTCGGCGCCCCGGACGACGCGACCGTCCGGTTCCGCAGCCTGCAGCGCCGCGGCGCGTTCGGGGCGACGACGATGCCGGCGGCTTACGCCCAGGATCCGCGGACGCTCGTGGCTCTGCGCCTCAACGACGAAGAGCTCGACCTCGATCACGGTTACCCTGCGCGCGTCATCGCCCCCGGAAGACCCGGAGTGCTCCAGACCAAGTGGCTGACATCCATCGAGGTGGCCTGATGCGCGGCATCCGAATCACCCTCGTCGTCGGCGGCGCGCTGCTTCTCGGATGGGGAGCCTGGCTCATGCTCTCACGCCAGGATTTCGAGCAGCTGCTCAGCGCGGCCCTCTGGCTGGTCGCGGTCGTCGTGGTGCACGACGGACTGCTCGCGGCCGTGAGCGCGGCGCGGCACCGCCTCCGCCGATCAGCCCCGACGTCCGAGCCGCACGAACGCCCGTCCTGACACCGTCCACTCCTCGACGAGCTCGAGCGCCGTACCCTGCACGCGCTTCCGCACGGCCGCGGCACCGATGTCGTACCAGGGGAACGGGGAGCTCGATCGCCCGTCGTCGTCCACGACGGTGGCCTCGTAGCCCCGGTCGGCCTCGGGATCGGGATCGACCTCGGCGCAGATACTGCCCCAGGGGGAGATGATCTGCGCGCACCGGGCGAGCAGGGCGACCGGCTCCCCGCCGATGCCGATGTTGCCGTCGAGTAGCAGAAGCGTCTCCCAGGAGCCCTCCTGTGGCAGCGGCTCGAACACTGACAACTGCAGAGCGGGGAGTCCGCGTTCCCTGGCGTGCTCGACAGCCATGCGCGACACGTCCACGCCGAGGCCGAGCAGACCCGCGCGGATCGCGGCGTGCAGCAGGCGTCCCGGACCGCAGCCCACGTCCAGGACCGGTCCGCGGATCCTCGCGATCACGGACTCATCGGCCGCATCCGCCGCGGCGAGGAACCGCGCGATCTCGATGCGCCTCCCCCCGTCGGCGGCCTGCTCGATCAGCCGGAGCGTGCCGCCGCCGTTGCGGAGAGCGACGTCGTAGGGCGCATCACCACCGGCGCCGAAGTGACTGGTGCCCGGACTGCTCATGACGAAGCTCCTTCACCGAGAAGCACGCCGAGTTCGGGCAGCAGCCGCGCGAGGTGTCCAGCCGGAGGAAGCAGAGGCGCCACGTCGCGCAGGGAGGCGATGTCGTCGATGTCGGTGAGCGGCGCCGCATCTGCGACGACCAGACCCGCGGTCTCGAGGCGCTCGTGTTGCCGGCGCCCCGTCTCAGACGACGACATCGGCACACCCCTCACCAGGTCGCCGCGGCTCTGTCCGCCGAGCGCCTCAGCCGCGAACTCCTCCAGCCCGAGCAACCAGAAGCCTCCATCGGTGGCGGGCCCGAACCAGGCATCCGCATCCTTCGGCCACTCATCCGCGTACGACCGGAGCTGCCGCGGATCCACCTGCGGCGTATCCATGCCGATGAGCAGCACTCGCCCTCCGCACTCGTCCAGCGCGGCCGCGATCCGCTCGTCCAGTCCGCCCTCGACCTGCGGGATCGAGCGCACTCCCGGCGGCAGGGTGACGTCGCCCTGCGCGCACACGATCACCGGAAGGCCGGTCTCGACCACGGCATCCAGCGTGTCGGCGAGGCTCGCCGCCGCGACCCGCGCGGCATCCGCGAGAGACAGCGGCGGATGCAGTCGCGTCTTCACGCGCCCGGGGATGCACTCCTTCGCCATCACCACGATCGTGGTGGCTGCCGCGCTCATGCGAGTCTCCGCAGAATCCGCCGCATGTCGAGGACGGCTGTGATCGTGCCACGCACCGTGCCGGTGACCTTGGACCGCCCGAGGCGCGGGTGGTAGTCCACATCGACCTCCTCGATCCGCAGCCCGCCGCGCCACGCCCGCAGCAACAGCTCGAGCGGATATCCGCTGCGCCTGTCCTCCATGCCGAGGGCGAGGAGCTGCTCTCGTCGGCCCGCCCGGAACGGTCCGAGATCCTGCAACAGGAGGCCGGTGCGCCGCCGCACCATCGCGAGGAGCGCGGTGTTCGCGAACCGTGCGTGCAGAGGCCATGCTGTGGCGCTCACGATGCGGCGGCGGCCGAACACGAGATCGCTCTCCCCCCTGTGGACGGGGTCGGCCACGCGGTCGAGCTGAGTCAGGTCGAATGACCCGTCCGCATCGCAGAAGGCGACGACCGGTGCGGTCGCGGCGCACAGACCGGCGTGGACGGCGGCCCCGTACCCGCGTCGCGACGCTTCGACCACCAGAGCACCGGCCGCGCGAGCGATGTCGGCCGAGCCGTCGGTCGAGCCGTTGTCCACGACGATCGCCCGCGCATCCACCGGCAGCGATCGCAGCACGCCGGGCAGTGCGGCGGCCTCGTTCAGACACGGCAGGACGACGTCGGTGCGGATGGTCATACTCCGAAGCTAAGGAGGCAGAGGCCCGGGTGACCCCGCCAACTCCTTACGAACCGAGGAAGGATGCCGATCCGCCCCGTTATCTCGCGCGGCGACGGAGGCTCGAACCTACGATGGGAGCATGTCGCAGCTGCCGGTGGACTACCGCGCGCTCACAGACCGTCGCGTGCTCGTGATCGAGGACGACGCCACCGTGAGCGAGATCGTGGACACGTATCTGCGCGCGGCCGGCTACCTCGTGGACCGCGCCGGCGACAGCTTCGCCGGCCTGGCCGCGGTGACCGAGACCTCCCCCGACCTCGTCGTGCTCGACAGGATGCTCCCGGGTATCGATGGCGCCGAGGTGTGCCGGCGCATCCGCGCCTCATCGACGGTGCCGATCATCATGTTGACCGCGCTCGGCTCCGAGGACGACCGCATCGACGGCCTGGAGGCCGGCGCGGACGACTACGTCGTCAAGCCCTTCTCCCCGCGAGAGCTCGTGCTGCGGGTCAACTCGGTGCTACGACGGAGCCTGCCGGAGTTCGCCCGCGAAGCGCCCTTCGATCTGGGGCCGTTCCACCTCGATGCATCCGCTCGCACCGTCATGAAGGACGGGTTCGCGCTCGAGCTGTCCGTGCGCGAGTTCGACCTGTTCGCGTTCTTCCTGAAGCATCCGCAGCAGACATTCGACCGATCGACCCTGCTCCGCAGCGTGTGGGGCTGGGAGATCGGAGACCTGTCGACGGTCACGGTGACGACGCGACGGCTCCGGGAGAAGATCGAGGCCGACCCCGGGAAGCCGACGGTGCTGGTCACGGTGTGGGGCGTCGGCTACCGCCTCGAACTCGGAGACGTCTGATGCCCTTCGCCGACATCGCTGCGATCGCGGGAATCGCCCTCGCCTGCGCCCTCGTGGTGGGCGCGCTGGGCGTGATCGCGCTGTGGCTGCTCCGACGGCGATCGCTCATGCTGCAGCTGTGCGTCGTGATCGTCGGCGTGGTGCTTTCCTTCGGTGCGGGTGTGCTCGCCGTCGCTGAGGCCATGTACATCTCTCCTCACGATCTCCTGGTCGTCGTGGTGGTGACCGCGATCTCCTCTGTCGTGGCCCTGGCGGTCGCGGTGCTGCTGGCCACGCAGCTCATCCGAGGCACGCGCTCGCTCCAGCGCCTGACGCACTCGGTCGGCGATGGCGAGAGACTCGACCGCACCGGGGCTCTCGCCGTGAACGCGGATTTCGCGCGGGTGGCCGATGAGCTCGTCATCGCGAGTGAGCGTCTCGCCGCGGCGAGGGACGAGGTGCAGATGCTCGACCGGTCTCGTCGTGAGCTGATCGCGTGGATCTCGCACGACCTGCGGAGCCCGCTGGCGGGGCTTCGGGCGA
>Ga0307406_10000543_pt1 | contig 21764 bp, 17 predicted proteins | sample 322Cmetagenome_3_FD_203706 | JGI IMG/M metagenome (GOLD analysis project Ga0307406, IMG submission 203706) | Maize rhizosphere microbial communities from greenhouse at UC Davis, California, United States - 322HYB-C-2 | ecosystem: Host-associated > Plants > Roots > Rhizosphere > Soil | place...
CACCATCGGCATCAACTTCCGCTAAAAACGGAAGGCCGACTGGCCAAGACAACAGAGCCGCCGGTCCTCGAAAGAGGGCCGGCGGTTTTGCTTTGTCCGGCGCCTTGACGCCCGGGGTGGTCAAAGGCGCGCCTGATCGCTATCTCCACGGCCTGTCTGAACGGGGTGGACCCACATGCGCGTGGCGATGATCGGAACCGGCTATGTGGGCCTGGTGTCAGGGGCTTGTTTCGCCGACTTCGGCCATGACGTGACCTGCGTCGACAAGGATCAGTCCAAGATCGACCGCCTGGAGAAGGGTGAGATCCCGATCTTCGAGCCCGGCCTGGACGATCTGGTCGCCTCGAACGTGCGCGGCGGCCGCCTGTCCTTCGCCCTGGACGGGGCCGAGGCGATTCGCAGCGCCGACGCCGTCTTCATCGCCGTGGGCACGCCGTCGCGCCGCGGCGACGGCCACGCCGACCTGTCCTATGTCTACGCCGCCGCCGAGGAGATCGCCGGGCTGATCGAAGGCTTCACCGTCGTGGTGACCAAGTCGACCGTCCCGGTCGGCACCGGCGACGAGATCGAACGCATCATTCGCGAACGCCGCCCCGACGCCGAGTTCGCCGTGGTCTCCAATCCGGAGTTCCTGCGCGAGGGCGCCGCCATCGAGGACTTCAAGCGGCCCGACCGCGTGGTGGTCGGCACCGAGGACGAGCGCGCCCAGGCCGTGATGCGCGAGCTGTATCGTCCGCTGAACCTGAACGAGACGCCGATCCTGTTCACCGGCCGCCGCACCTCCGAACTGATCAAATATGCGGCCAACGCCTTCCTGGCGATGAAGATCACCTTTATCAACGAGATGGCGGACCTGTGCGAGGCCGTCGGCGCCGACGTGCAGCAGGTCGCGCGCGGCATCGGCCTGGACAAGCGGATCGGCGCGAAATTTCTGCACGCCGGCCCCGGCTACGGCGGCTCCTGCTTCCCCAAGGACACCCTGGCCCTGGTGCGCACGGCGGTGGACGCCGGCACGCCGGTGCGCCTGATCGAGACCACGGTCGAGGTCAACGATGCGCGCAAGAAGGCCATGGCCGGCCGCGTCTCGGCCGCCATGGACGGCGACTTGAAGGGCAAGACGGTCGCCCTGCTGGGCGTGACCTTCAAGCCGAACACCGACGACATGCGCGACGCCCCCTCGCTGGACGTGGCCCCGGCCCTGATGGCCCTGGGTGCGACGGTTCAGGCCTTCGACCCCGAGGGCATGCACGAGGCGTCCAAGCTGCTGGACGGCGTCGTGTTCAAGGACGGCCCCTATGAGGCGGTCGAGGGCGCCGATGTGGTGGTGATCCTGACCGAGTGGGACCAGTTCCGGGCGCTCGACCTGGACCGCGTCAAGCTGCTGCTGCGTCAGCCGGTGATGGTGGACCTGCGCAACGTCTACCGTCCCGACGACATGCGGGCGCGCGGCTTCCGCTACACCTCGATCGGCCGGGCCTGAGGGTTTACCGGGAGACGGTCCGGACCAGTTGGGCCTGGGCCTCGGCGACCGGATCGGGGCGGGGCAGGAGGGCGCGGCCCGCGCCGATGACGACGGTCGCCGACAGCACCGCGGCGATGACCGCGATGGTGGCCAGCCTGAGGCCGTCTGCGAATTCCTGATGGTCCGGACGCAATCGTTCCCCCGAGTCGAACGTGCTTCCGTATCGAGCATTCGCGCGCCGGCTGTGCAAGTCACGGAACGGTGTGAGGCTTGAAAAAGAAAGGGGCGGAGCCTGTCGGCCCCGCCCCTTCTTGTGGGTCGCTAACGCTCGCGACGCGGTCGCTCGCTGCTTGAGCGAGGGCTCCCGCTTTCGCGAGGCGCCGCCTTCGCTGGATCAGCCGCGGAACGGGCGGATCAGGATTTCGACGCGGCGGTTCTGGGCCTTGCCGTCCTGGGTGGCGTTGGAGGCGATCGGCTGGCTCTCGCCGCGGCCGTCGACGTACAGGCGGTCAGCCAGGACGCCGCGGTCGACCAGATAGCGGGCCACCGAGGAGGCGCGCTGGCGCGAGAGGTTCAGGTTGTAGTCGTCCGCGCCGTCCGAATCCGCGTGACCGACGATGTCGATCAGCGACTGGTCGTAGCGATCCAGCACCGCGGCCACGTCGTCCAGGGTCGCATAGAAGCGCGAGTTGATGGACGACTGGTTCGAGGCGAAGGTCACGTCCGACGGCATGCGCAGAATCAGGTTGTCGCCCTGGCGCGCCACGCCGACGCCGGAGCCGGACAGTTCGGCTTCCAGCTCGCGCTGCTGACGGTCCATGTAGGAGCCGACCGCCGCGCCGCCCAGGGCGCCGATGCCGGCGCCGATCAGGGCGTTCTTGCGGCCTTCCTCGGAGTTGGAGGTGTTGGTCAGATAGCCCAGCAGAGCGCCGCCCAGGGCGCCGGCGATCACGCCGGTGCCGGTGTTGTTGCGGCGCGGGGTCGAGCTGTACGGGTCGGTGGTGGTGCAGGCGGCGGCGCCCAGGAGGGCGGCGATGCTCACGCCGGTGATGAAGAGTTTGGCGCGCATGGTGGATCCTTTCGGTCGTACGGGTTCTAGCCCTGAAACGCGGCCTTACAGTCAAGGTTCCTATCTGTACCGGAGCTGAACGGATCCGGCCGGATTTTTTCGGACGGCGCCCACGCTTTGCCAAGGTCGTGCCGCAGGGCGTATGGAAACCGCCAGACTGTCGACAAGGGTTCAGACGTGACCGAAGCCGCCCCCGCCCCGACCCGCGCCCTCGAGCCGGTGTCGATGAAATTGTACGATCAGGACTTTCAGGCCTTCGCCGACAAGCTGGGCCAGTCGTTCAAGCGCTACGGCTTCGCCGTCATCTCCGATCACGGCCTCGACGAGGCGGTGATCGAGGCGGCCATCGACGACGCCAAGGCCTTCTTCGCCCTGCCGGAAGACGTGAAGCGCAAGTACCACCAGCCGGGCACCGGCGGCGCCCGGGGCTTGACCCCGTTCGGGGTTGAAGCCGCCAAGGGCGCCGCCACAGTCGACCTGAAGGAGTTCTGGCACGTCGGCCGCGAGCTGCCCGAGGGCCACCCCTACCGCAAATACATGCGCGACAACGTCTGGCCGACCGAGGTCGAGGGCTTCAAGGACCACCTGTACGGTATGTTCAGCGCCATGGACGCCCTGGGCGCCAAGGTCCTGCGCGGCATCGCCCGCTATCTGGAACTCGGCGACGATTTCTTCGCGGACAAGGTCCAGCTGGGCAATTCGATCCTGCGCATGCTGCACTATCCGCCGGTGCCGGCCGGCGCCTCGGGCGTGCGCGCCGGCGCCCACGAGGACATCAACGTCATCACCCTGCTGCTGGGCGCCGAGGAGCGCGGCCTGCAGCTGAAGGACGCCGACGGCGAATGGCTGGAAGTCGCGCCGCCGCCGGGGGCCCTGGTGGTCAACATCGGCGACATGCTGCAGCGCCTGACCAATCACGTCCTGCCGTCGACCAGCCACCGGGTGATCAACCCGACGCCGGAGCGGGCCAGCTTCGCCCGCTATTCGACGCCCTTCTTCCTGCACTTCAACCCGGACTTCATGATCGAGACCCTGCCGTCCACGATCACGCCGGAGAATCCGGACCGTTATGCCGGACAGCCGCTGATGGCCGAAGACTTCCTGACCCAGCGGCTCAAAGAGATCCGCCTGATCTGAGGGCGGGAGCCGGTGGTGGTGCGCGAGGCGCCGCCCTACTTGGAAATGCGCAGCTGGCTGATGCTGCGGCCGATCGCGGCGAAGGCGGTGATCAGCGAGGAGCCGTTCTGCGGCAGGTAGACGTGCTCCGGGCTGGTCGCGCAGGCCTGCATGACCTCGGTGGCCGTATCGACCGTTCCGGGCGTGGTGTCGGCCGCGCCCGCGATGTCGAAGCCCACGGTGTAGATGATGATGTCCTGCGCCTTCATGGCGTTGCACATGTTCACCGACTGCTGGAAGGGGCTGCCGTTATTGGAGTCGTGGTTGATCCAGCGGTCGTTCGAGCCGCCGCCCGAGCCCGAGTCGCGCGCCCGAACGCCGTTGTAGTAGACCGCGTTGAACTCGCCGTCGGTCATGATGATCACGACCTTCAGCAGGTTCGGCGTGCCGTAGGGCTCGGGCGCACTTTCGGTCGGGAAGATGGAGGCGAAGGACGGCGAGACCATGTACCAGCCCCAGCCCACGCCGATCTGGCCGGCGGTGCCGCCTTCGGCCTTGTAGGCGTTGATGCGGCCATGCAGCGTGTCGCGGTTGGTGGTCAGCGGGGTGAAGGTGGTGGTCATGCAGCCGCCCTGGCTCACGTCCGTCGTGCCGACATAGGAGAAGGCGACCTTGGCGGTGGACGGTGAGACGTCGGTATAGGCGTTGGGCCCCACCCGTTCGCTGACGCAGCTGGACGCTTCATAGATGCGCAGGGCGCCGCTGTTGTTCGTGAACAGGAAGTTGGCGCAGCCATACTCCAGGCACTGCACCGTGCCGCCCGAGGTGTAGGTGTTCAGCGTCGTGTTGGGACCGACCATGTTGTTGATCGAGAAGGTCGAGTCCGTCTGCCTGGTGACGGTCTGGTAGAAGGGCGGCGTGCTGCCGTTAGGGCTGACGCTGTTCTGGGTGTTCAGCTGGGTCATGCCGCCGACGTTCAGCATGCGGACGTCCTCGCCCGTGGCGAGGCCGTGGCTGTTGGAGGTCACCACCACCTCGCAGGTCGACACCAGGCAACGCCGGGCGATGCCGCTGCTGGCCGTATAGGTCTGATAGCCCGTGGTGTTGATGGCCGCCCCGGCGAGGGTCTGCAGGGAGAAGGTGTTGTCGTTGATCTTGACCACCTTGTAGGACTTGCCGTTCAGGTAGGAGGCTAGGTCGGTCTGCCCCGAGTTGTTCCCGTCGGTCACGCCGCTGATCCAGACGAAATCGCCCGTGGAGTAGCCGTGGCTGTTGGCGGTGAAGACCCCCGGACTGGCCTTGGTCATGGCGGTGATCGTCTTCTGGCTGTTGGCCACCATCCACGCTGCGCCGGTGATGGCCGTCGGGCCGCGCGCGGCTCCGCGCACGTCGTTCAGATAGCTGCCCGCATTGACACCCATGGAATAGGGCACCAGCGCCATCCGGGTCTTGTTGATACTCTGGTTGGTTTGCACGACCAGGTCGACCAGGTCATTCGCCGCCTTCTGAAGGTCGGACAGCCGGGTGCCCGCCATCGAGCCGGTGATGTCCAGCACCAGCGATACTTCGATGTCCTTGGTCGCGCGGTTGACCTCGGAGTGGGCGCCGACCTGGATGTAGTCATCCATGAACTTGCCGTAGGGCGGCAGGAAGATATTGGCGACCAGGGTCTTCACATCGACCTTGGAGCTGGCGACCACGATCTGGGAGTTGTTCAGCACGAAGGTGGTGTCGGCCTCGCGCAGGGTGATGTTCGGATAGGCCTTCAGATTGGCCTTCAGGGCGGCCAGGCCGACGCGCTGGATGTTGACGTCGTCGGAGTAGGGCGAGCGGGCGGCGGCCAGGGTGGCGGCGTCCAGGGCGTCCTGCAGGTTGACTCGCACGGTCGAGGCGCGGTGGATATCGACACCGCCGACGGTCATCAGGACCAGCACGGGCATGCTGAGACCGAAGATCATGGCCACGTTGCCGCGTGTCTCGGACGCCATGCGGCGAACAAGGTTGCACGCGCCTCGGGCGATCCCGCCGATCCAGTGTCCGATAGCCATCGTCATCCCGGTCCTCGCCGCGGCACACGGCGCCGACGGTCAACGGGGCGGAAGATGACGGAGTTCGGTTAAGGGAAGGCCTAACGGCGAGGGTTAACCCGGCGGTGACGAACCGCCGGGCTTCCGAAGGTCAGACCATCAGGCGTCCCAGCCGCAATTCTTGCCGCGGTTCTGCACGGTCAGCCAGGCGTTCAGCGGCGCGAAATAGTCGGCCACGGCCGAGGCGTCGTTGCCGCGCTCGCCGGTGAAGGCTTCCATCGCTTCCGGCCACGGACGCGACTGACCCATCTCCAGCATCCGCTCGAAGCGCTCGCCCACTTCCTTGTTTCCGTAGATCGAGCAGCGGTGCAGCGGCCCGGTCCAGCCCGCCTGCTTGCAGGCCGCGCGCTGGAACTGGAACTGGTAGATGTGGGCCAGGAAATAGCGGGTGTACGGGGTGTTGCCCGGGATGTGGTATTTGGCGCCGGGATCAAAGGCGTTGGCCGGGCGCGGTCCCGGCGGCACGAGGCCCTGATATTTCAGCATGTTGGCCGACCAGGCGTCGTTGTACTCGGCCGGGCTGGTCTCGCCGTCGAACACGCCCCAGCGCCAACGGTCGACCATCAGGCCGAAGGGCAGGAAGGCGATCTTGTCCAGCGCCATCTTGAGCAGGAAGGGGATGTCTTCCGCCTCGCCCGGCACGGTCGGCAGCAGGCCGATCTGGTTCAGATAGGTGGGCGTCAGGGCCGACAGGCCGACGAAATCGCCGATGGCCTCGTGGAAACCGTCGTTCGCCCCGTTCTTGAACAGGAAGGGCTGATCCTTGTAGGCGCGCTGATAGTAGTTGTGACCCAGCTCATGGTGGACGGTGTAGAAGTCATCGCCATTCACCTGGGTGCACATCTTGATGCGGATGTCCTCGGCGTTGTCGAGGTCCCAAGCCGAGGCGTGGCAGACCACCTCGCGGTCGAGCGGCCGGGTGATCATCGACCGCTCCCAGAAGGTCTGGGGCAGGGCCGGCAGGCCCAGCGAGGTGTAGAAGCCCTCGCCCGTGCGGACCATGCGGGTGGCGTCGTACTGGGCGTTCGTCAGCAGCGTATCGAGGCTGTAGCTGGAGGTCCCGCCGGTGGTCGGGGCCACGACGTCGTAGATGTTGCCCCATTGCTGCGACCACATATTGCCCAGCAGGTCGGCGCGGATCGGGCCATGATCGGGCTGGACGGCGTCGCCGTATTTCGCGTTCAGGCGGCCGCGCACATAGCAGTGCAGATTCACATAGAAGGGCTTCACCTGTTCCCACAGGCGGTCGGTCTCGGCGGCGAAGGCGTCCGGATCCATGTCATAGCCCGCGCGCCACATGGCGCCGGTGTCGGCGAAGCCCAACTCGCGGCTGCCCTCGTTGGCGATCTCGACCATGCGGGCATAGTCGGCGGCCATGACCGGCGAGATGGTGCGCCAGCCTTCGTACAGGGCCTTGGTCTCGTTGGGATCGCGGCTCTCGGCGATCAGGACGTTGGCGTCGTCCAGCGTGATCTGGCGGCCTTCGAACTCGAACTTGCCGACCGAATAGGTCGAGTCCAGGCGGGTGGTGATTTCGGCCAGTTCATTGGCGGCGCCCGGACGGTTCGGGGCGGGCAGCACGATGCCGAGGCGCAGCAGGTTCAGCTTGCGGCGGACATCGGCGGGAACCTGGACGTCGTTGAAGGCGGCGGCCTGATTGGCCAGCTCGACCTGGGTCTCGGTGACCTCGGCGTTGATGCGGCTCTCCAGCCACATGGTGTCGTAGGTGATGTTGGTGGCGCGGGTCCACTGGATGCGCGCGGCCTCTTCGCTCAGCGCGGCCAGCCGGGTCTCGGCGGCGGCGACGAAGGCGGCGGCGCCTTCAGTGGTGACGGGCCAGGTCTGGGTCGCGGCCGCCGGGGCGGCGGCGTCGGTCGCGGCCGGGGCGGCGACGCTGTCGGCGTGGCCCAGGCCGGCGCAGGCGGCCAGGCCCAGGGCGAGCGCGCAGACGGCGGTCGCGGTCATCAGGGTACGCTTCATAGGCTCCTCCTCGCGGCCTCCCGCCGCTGATTTGGCGACAAGGGACGCGCGCCCGTCGATGGCGTCAAGCGGTCAGCGGCGAACCGGCGGCAAACGCGGCTTGGGGCGGAGATCTAGCGAAGGACGCAGCGCGCCAGGCCCTCGTTGCGGACCGTGCCCATGGCCGCCTGGACCCGCGAGGCGCGGCGGCGGACATAGGGGCCGGGCGCCGCCGCCTTGTAGCGGCGCGGGCTGGGCAGGATGGCGGCCAGGCGGGCGGCTTCGCGGGCGGTCAGGTCCTTGGCGCTCTTGCCGTACCAGTGCCGCGCGGCGGCCTCGGCGCCGTAGACGCCCGGTCCCCATTCGGCGACGTTCAGATAGACCTCCATGATCCGACGCTTGCCCCAGGTGGTCTCGATCAGGAGGGTATAGCCGGCCTCCAGCCCCTTGCGGATCCAGTCCCGGCCCGGCCAAAGGAAGACGTTCTTGGCGGTCTGCTGGCTGATGGTGGAGCCGCCGCGGATGCGGCCGCTTCCGCGCTTTTCGGCCCGGGCGTTGGTCTGCAGCGCCTTCTCGATGGCCTTCATGTCGAAGCCGGCGTGGGCGCAGAAGGTGGCGTCCTCCGAGGCGATCACCGCCTCGACCAGGCGGGGCGAGATGTCGTCCAGCGATCGCCAGCGGTAGTCGCGGCCGGAGCCCTCGAACAGGCGGGCCGTCATCAGCCAGGTCTGGGGCGGCGGCACGAAACGGTACAGGGCCACACCCCCGACCAGCAGCACGGTCAGCGTCAGGAAGACGGTCAGGATCGGCCGCCGCGTCTTCGGTTTGGGAGCCCCCGTCATGCGCCGATGTTGGGCGGCTCCTCGGGCGGGCGCAAGAGGTCAGGCGGCGAGGGTGGGCGGCGAGCCCTTGGTGCCGCATTCCAGGCCCGCGGCGCGGATGTCGGCCTCGCCGATCCCGGCGCCGACCAGCTTCAGGATCTCCTCCAGGACAGCGTCCAGCGGGGCGGCGATTCCGGCGAGGATGTCACGCAGGGTCGCGGGCAGTCCCGGCAGGGAGATGCCCAGCAGCCCCAGCACCAGGATGTCCAGCTGGGCGTTGGCCACCAGGCTGGTCAGGGTCGAGCCGAGGATGCCCTTGGCGCCGATGGTCTGGGCTTTCAGGCTGTCGATGTCGGCGCGGGAGAAACGCAGGCGGGTGTCGCCGGAATCGCCGACATTGATGCGGGCGGCGGCGCGGACCTTCAGGACGGCGGTGTCCAGGATCGCGGCGGGCGACAGGGCGGCGTCGCGGGAGAAGTCGGACAGCTTCGAGGACTCGATCTCGCCCAGGGCGACGCTGGCGATGCCGGATCGGGCGGTGACGTCGAAGCTGTCCTCGCGGCAGTTGATGGAGGTCAGGGCCGCCTTGCCGCTGGCCACTTCGGCGAAGACCGGCAGGTGGACCCGGCCGAGGCCCAGGAGGTTGGCGGTGGTCACGTCCACATGCAGCCGGACCTGGGCGGTGCGCACCACGGTGGTGCCGTCGCGCGCCACGGTCAGCCAGGGGGATTTCTGCTCGCGTTCCCCGACGGCCAGGCGGACCTTGGCGGTGACGGGGCCGTCGACGTCGGCGTTCAGCTCGATGGTCTGCGGGCCGGCCGCCTCGCCGAGGGCCGCGTTGAGCAGATCCCAGACAGGGACCTTGGCGTTGATGTCGCCCTTCAGCGCCGGCGCGACCTTGATCAGGGAGCCGAGGCGCAGGTTGCGGTCCGGGGCGGTGCCCAAGGTGGTCGAGATCGCCTTCAGCGCGATGCTGGTCTGGCCCGTGGTGGCCTTGGCCATGGCGTCGACCAGCTGGCGGGTCGACAGGTTGCGGGTCAGCAGGTTTTCGCGGTCGTCGGCGGACAGGGTGTGGCCCAGGTCGTCCAGCAGGTCGTCGACGTCCAGGCTGGAGGCCAGCATGTTGTCGTAGGCCAGGGCGGTCAGCTGGATTTCTCGCCCGATCAGCTGCGACAGGATGGCGTTGGCGAGCGGCGGGTCTAGGGTCAGCAGGCGCGAGCCGATGGAGAAGGCGGCGGCGTCGCGCGCCGGGCGGATGGCCACGGCGGTCTTCTGCACCCGCACCGATCCGATGCCGAGCACCGAACCGAAGAACAGGGGCACGTCCTCCCGCAACACCACGCGAACGGCGTCGGGGATGGGCCCCTCGGGGTTGAAGCGGTCGGCCACGGCCACATCGGCCTTGGCCTGATACTCGCCCAGGGCGACCTGTTCGATGCGCGCGCCGGACTGCTTCAGACTCAGCACGCGTCGCACGGTGCTCTCGGCGGTGGTCAGGTCGCCGGCGGCGGAGACGGCGGCGGTGTCGGCCAGTCCCTGCAGGGCGCGAGCGCGGAATTCAACGGAGGCGGCGTCCACCGTGGCGGCGGTGGCGGTGATGACGAGCACGGCCAGCAGCACCGACAGGGCGCCGACCCCGCCCCGCTGGTCCCGGCGCAGGCGTTTGAGAAAACCGGTCATCCTGCGGCCTCCGGAATGACGACTACGGCCTCGCGGGTGACGGCGGGGTTGGGCATGGGGATGAGCCGCGCCAGGTCGTAGTCAGGCAGGGTCGTGGTCACGGACACGGCGTAGAGGTCGCCGTCGCGCCAGGCGCGCCAAGTGCGGGTCGCGCCCTTCTCCAGCGGCACGCGCGCCACGGCGCCCGTCATCAGGTCCGAAACGATGGTCTGGCGCTCGGTGTCGTCCAGGCCCGCCACGGCGGCGCGGGCCCCGTCGCTGGCCAGGTTCTGGGTCTGCGACGCGACCGTGAACCAGCGGCTGTAGAAGATGCCGCCGGCGACGAGGGCGAGCAGGACCGGAGCGAGTATGGCGAACTCCACCGCGGCTCCCCCGCGGCGGTTGCGCATGACGGTGAGGATTACCGGGCGCGACATGGGGGCGCCTTTCCGGCGCCGGATGTGGAGTTGAGAATGGTGTCGGCCATGGTCCGCCGGGTCTTCGGACATTCGGCCATCGAGACGATGCGCCATTCTTCGGGCGAAAGGTCCACCATCGATACCGGCTTCGGCCGCGTGCGCTGGGTGGGCGCTTCCGCGCGGGGCGGGACCTCTAGTCCCAGGAAGCCAGGTATGGGTTTGGCGTGCGACATGGTCCCAACCTACCGCCACAATGGCTAATGCACCCTAAACGGGTAGGTGGTAATTTATACGCGCAAAAATGGTCATTTTAGCCACCTTGACGCGTGCATCGGAGAACGATGCTGCAAATCAGGCGTGTTTCGGACGATTTCTTCCCCGAAGCGAAGTTTATGCGTCGGCGACGCCCGCGCCGCCGTCCTCGTCGGCCCAGGCGATGCGCCGGGCGTCCGGGCTCATGGCTAGGGCCACGATAGGGGCGCCCTTCTCGGCCTTGAGGAAGTTCAGGCCCTGACCGGCCGGATCGGCCAGCCAGACGCGCCCGTCGTTCAGTCCGGCGGCCAGCAGCCCGGCCTTCGGCGTCGAGGCGACCAGGGTGACCAGGCTGCTTTCGTCGAAGCCGATCTCGGTGGCCTCGCGTCCCATCGGGCCGTTGGCGCCGACGAAGGGCCACAGCACGGCGCCCTGCGCGCCGGAGGTGGCCATCAGCTGGCCATTGGACAGGAAGCTGACCGACTTCACCTTGCCGGGGTAGCCGCCCATGCGCAGGTTCTTCTGGTCCTTGATCCGCCAGCCGTGCAGCTGATTGTCCTGCATGGCGGTGACGACGAAGGCGCCGTCCGGCGAGAAGGCCACGCCGGTGTGCGACCCGGCCCACTTCAGCAGGGTCGGCTTCTGGTCGGCGATGCGGGCGAACCACAGCGCCGCGCCGCCGTAGGTCGAGGTCGCGATGCGCCGGCCCTTGGGCTCGAAGGCCACGCCCGAGACGGTGCGTTCATGCACGAAGTCGCGGCGGAAGGCGGTGTCCTTCGCGTCGATCACCGACAGGGTCTTGCCTGCCGAGAAGGCGATCAACCCGCTCTCGGCCGAGGCGGCGATGGAATCGATCCAGGCGCCCTTGGCGGTGGCCAGCAGGCCGGCTTCGCCCTTACGGTGCCAGATCACCCGGCCGTCGTCGCCGCCGGTCAGGACACCCTCTCCCGACGGGTGGGCGCAGGCGCACAGGATCGCGCCGTCATGGGCGATGCTGAAGGCGCCGTCCTCGAACCGCACCGCGCCGTCGCCCAGGGCGAAGACCGCGCCGTCCTTCTCGAACAGGGCGGCGGTGGGCTGGGCATCGAACTGGAAGAGGGTCATGTCTCGGCCTTGTGAGTCTCGACCCACCGGCGGGTCATGAACTCCGCCGAGGCGTATGCCTCTTGCAGCGCCACGTTCCAATAGGTCAGGGCGTCCAGCGGGATGGCCGCGCCCGACACCGCGCAGCGCACGAAGTCGCCGGGCTGAACCACCTCGAAGTCCGGCGTGCCGTAATGCAGGACGGCTTCGCGGTGCGGGGCGAGGGGCGGGTTCACCAGGGCAGCTCCTCGCCATTCCAGCGGAGGAAGCGGTTCAGCCCGGAACCGGCGTTGGCCTCCACCTGGTCGGCGATGCCCGTCGCGCTCGTCCGCACGTCGATATCGGCGCCCGCGCCGCCCATGTCCGTCTTCACCCAGCCGGGATGGATCGACAGCACGGTCAGGCCCCGACGGCGGCCGGGGCTGGCCCACAGGGCGCGGGCCAGCATGTTCTGCGCGGCCTTGGAGGCGCGGTACAGGTCGTACCCGCTCTCTTCCGTGTCCGCGATCGATCCCATGCGGGAGGACATGAAGGCGATCACGCCGGTTCCCTCGCGCACCCGATCGATCAGCGCCCAGGCCAGCCGGACGGGGCCGAAGGCGTTGGTCTGCATGACCTGCGCCATCCACTCCGAGTCCGAACCTTTGTCGTGGGCCGAGCCGATGATCCCGGCGTTCAGGAGCAGCAGATCGATCGGCGCCTTCACGGCGCCGGACAGGCGCTGGATATCGGCGTCCGAGGTGACGTCGGCCCGGTGTACGGTCAGGCGGCCGTCGGCCCTCAGGGTCTTCACCGCCGCCTCGCCGGCGTCGTCCCGGACGGTGGCGATCACCACCCAGCCGCGCCCGAGGTATTCGCGCACGAGGCCCAGCCCCAGCCCCCGCGACGCGCCGACGATCAGCGCGGTCTTGAGCTTGGGCGCGCCCCGTAGTCGGGCGATCAAGCCGCGCACGCCTCGAACCCGGCCTTCAGCGCCGCCTCGTCCAGATCGCGGCCGATGAAGACGGCGCGCGACCAGCGGCGTTCCTTGTCGCCCCACGGCTTCTGCAGGTCGCCTTCCAGGATCATGTGCACGGCCTGGAAGACCAGGCGGCGGTCCTCGCCGGCCACCTCGATGATGCCCTTGGCGCGCAGGATGTTCTGGCCCTGCTCGCCCAGCAGCTTGTCCAGCCAGGCGGTGAACTTCTGGCCGTCCATCGGACGGTCCAGCGACAGGGCGATACCCTTGATGTCATCCTCGTGCGCATGGCCGCGCGGACCATGATGGTGGTCGTGCCCATGATCATGCCCGTGATCATGGGCGTGATGATCGTGGTCGTGGTCATGACCGCAGTGGTCGTCGTGCACGTGGCCGTCGGCGCCGTGCGGCGGATTGACGAAGTCGGGACGGACTTCGGTGATCCGGTCCAGGTCGAAACCGTGCACGCCCAGCACCTGATCCAGCGGCACATTGGCCCGCTCGGTGCGGGTGATGGGGGCCAGGGGGTTGAGCGCGCGCAGACGGCGCTCGACCTCGTTGAGTTCCTCGGCGGTGACCAGGTCGACCTTGTTCAGGATGATGCGGTCGGCGAAGGCGACCTGCTCGCGGGCTTCCTTGGAGTCATCCAAGCGCGCCATCACGTGCTTGGCGTCGACCAGGGCGGTGACGCTGTCCAGCTGGGTCTTGGCCTTGACCTCTTCGTCGACGAAGAAGGTCTGGGCCACCGGGCCGGGGTCGGCCAGACCGGTGGTCTCGACGATGATGGCGTCGAAGGCGGGCTTGCCCGGGCGCTGGCGCTTCATCAGGCCGGAGACGACGCGGATCAGGTCGCCGCGCACCGTGCAGCAGACGCAGCCGTTGTTCATCTCGAACACGTCCTCGTCGGCGCCGACCACCAGGTCGTTGTCGATGCCGATCTCGCCGAACTCATTGACGATGACGGCGTAGCGCTTGCCGTGGTCCTCGGTGAGGATCCGGTTCAGCAGGGTGGTCTTGCCGGCGCCGAGATAGCCGGTGAGGACGGTGACGGGGATCTTGGCGTTTGCGGCGGAAGCGGTGTCGGTCATGGGCCGCTAGATGGCGGTTGAGGCGCCGGAAGGGAAGGGGGCTCAGCAGTCCGGACAGTCCGGCAGCGCCCCGCTTTCCAGCTGAAGCGTGGTGTGGCCGATCTGGAAGCGGGCGCGGGCCAGCGTCTGGGCCTCGGCCAGCAGGGCGTCGGCGTCGGCGCGGTCGTGGACCAGATGGGCGGTCAGGGCGGTGTCGGTGGTCGACAGCCCCCAGATATGCAGGTCGTGCACGGCGCGGACGCCGGGCAGGGCCAGGAAGGCGGCCCGGACGGCCTCGACGTCGACGCTTCGCGGCGCGGCGTCCAGCGCGAGGTTCACCGAGTCCTTGAGCAGGCCCCAGGTGCCCAGCAGGATCACCACGACGATGGCGATGCTGACCAGGGGATCGACGATCGACCAGCCGGTCAGCAGGATGACGCCCCCGGCGATGACCACGCCGATGGAGACCGCCGCGTCGGCCATCATGTGCAGATAGGCGCCGCGGACGTTCAGATCCTTGTGCTGGTCCTTCATGAACAGCAGGGCGGTGCCCAGGTTGATCACGAAGCCGATGCCCGCGACGATCATGATGGTGACCGAGCCGACCGGGGCCGGTTCAGCCAGGCGGCGCACGGCCTCGAAGGCGATGGCGCCGCAGGCGAAGATCAGCAGCAGAGCGTTGAAGAGGGCGGCCAGCACCGTGGCCTTGCCGTAACCGTAGGTCTTCTGCGACCCGCCCGCGCGGCGCGCCAGCCAGGCCGCGCCCCCGGCCATCGCCAGGCCCAGCACGTCCGACAGATTGTGCCCGGCGTCGGCCATCAGGGCGGTCGAGCCGCTGACGATCCCGGCGCCGAACTCCACGGCCACGAAGGCCAGGTTGACGATCAGGCCGACGGCATAGCGCCAGTCGCCGGTGTCGACCGGGCCGTGGTGATGCCCCCCGGGCCCATGGCTGTGCCCATGCCCATGCCCATGGTCGTGGCCATGGGCGTGATCGGCATGATCGTGTGCGTGGTCGTGTCCGTGCGCCATGCGGCGTCCTTAGGCTCCGTCGCGTAAGGGGTCAATGCGAACTTCTACTAAGTCATTGAATGTAAATATATAACCTTTCACCACCGGTCAGTGCTGGTGGAAGACGACCAGCAGGCCGATGGCGATCAGGGCGACCCCCAGGACCGCGCCCTCGTAGCGGGCCCAGCGTTCCAGCCGCAGCACCGACCAGCCGGCGCGGGCCAGCAGGGTGAAGACCGCCATGCCCGCCACCGTGCCCGCCGCGAAGGTCAGGGTCAGAGCGGCCAGCACCAGCAGGCCCTCGGTGGCCTGCGACAGATAGATGGGCAGCAGGACCTCGCCGGGCGACACGGCCATCATCGCCACCAGCCCCCAGAAGGCGGCGGCGTGGGACACGGTGGGCTCGGGCAGGTCCATCTCCGGGCCGCCCGCCATCCGCGGGCGGCGCAGGGTGGCGCGGGCCAGGTAGAAGGCGCCGAACAGGAACAGCAGCACCGCCGAGATGTGCGGCAGCAGGCCCGAGATCCACTGGTCCAGCGCCAGCCCGGCCATGACGATCAGGCTGCCGAACAGGGCGGTGGTGGCGATATGGGCCAGGCCTGCCGCGCCGACTGCGCCGAGCACACGCGGCAGGTTCCAGCGCTGCGCCCGGCCGACCAGCACGAAAGGCAGCCAGTGCGTGGGCAGGGCGGCGTGCAGAAAGGCCGTGGCGAAGCCGGTCCCCAGTAGGGACAGCAGGATGGGTTGCTCAAGATCGGACGGCGACATTGCTCGCCCTGTAGCGTGTTACTTTATAACAGTCGAGCCCGGCGGCGCATTTTTCGTGCGCCGCCGGATTGACGGATCAGAGCATCCAGTCGTCGTGACCCGGCGTGTGGCCGACGCCGGGGATCGCGTGATCTTCCAGCACGGCGACCAGCAGGCCGTCGGCCGGAGCCGACGGGGTCAGGGGGATGATCTCGAACGGATTGTCGGTCAGGCCCGGCTGCACCAGCGGAAGGTGATCGCCCTTGCCGATGAGGAAGTCGTCGCTGGTCACCCCGGGCAGGACCAGGGGGCCGGCCGCGTCCTTGACGAACAGGACCGGCGCGCTGACGCCGCCGTTGAGAATGGCCGTCACCCCGTTGGAGAAGCGGACCTCCTCGATGCCGTTCAGCAGGTCGATCCCGTCGCGGCCGCCGACATTGTCGGTGATCCGGTACTGGCTGCCGCCCAGGTGCACGATCGTATAGTCGGTGCTGAGCCCGCTCATGACCACGGTGTCGCGGCCCGACCAGCCGTCCAGAGTGTCGTCGCCGCCGCCGCCGGTCAGGGTGTCGTCGCCCATGCCGCCGGTGATCTCATTGGCCAGGGCGTTGCCCTGGCCGGCGAAATTGCCCGAGCCGGTGAAGCGCATGTGCTCGACGTTGTCGGCCAGGGTGTAGCTGTGCAGCGTGGTCTCGACGCGGTCCACGCCCTCGCCCGACAGCTCGACGATGGTGTCGTTGGCGTCGACCACATAGAGGTCGTCGCCTTCGCCGCCGTAAAGCTCATTGGCCACGCCGGAGCCGCCGCGCAGGGTGTCGTTCCCCTCGCCGCCGATCAGGATGTCGTAGCCGGCCCCGCCGTTCAGCACATTGTCGCCGGTGCTGGCGATGATCACGTCGTTGAAAGCGGTGCCGATGATGTTCTCGACCCCGCTGACATAGTCGGTTCCGCCGTCGCCGTCGGTCACCTCGCCCGTATCCAGCTGGGCGCGGATGCCCGAGGCCGCGGCGCTGTAGTTCGCCGTGTCGACCCCGTCGCCGCCCCGCAGGATGTCGTTGCCGCCGCGTCCGATCAGCAGATCGTCGCCGTCGCCGCCGTCCAGCCTGTTGGCCGAACCGTCGCCCGACAGGCTGTCGTTGAAGGCCGAGCCGGTGAGGTTCTCGATGCTGGTCAGGATGTCGGAGCCGCCGTCGCCGTCGTTGCTGACCGCATTGGCCGCAAGATCGGCCACGATCCCGGCGGCCGCCGTCACATAGCTGGCCGTGTCGCTGCCGAGGCCGCCGATCAGCCGGTCCTGCCCGCCGCCGCCGTTCAGGATGTCGTCGCCGGCGGCGCCGGTGAGGACGTTGTTCAGCGCATTTCCGCGGCCCCGGAAATTCCCCGAGCCGGCGAAGGTCAGGTCCTCGAAATTGGCCCTCAGGATAAAGGCGTTGAGGGTGGTGATGACGGTGTCATGGCCCTCGTCCACCTCCTCGACCAAGGTGTCGTTGGCGTCGATGTAATAGGTGTCGTCGCCCTCGCCGCCGTAGATTTCGTTGGCCGCGCCGGTTCCGCCGTACAGGGCGTCGTCGCCGCCCAGTCCGACCAGGACGTCATAGCCGCCCCCGCCGCTCAGGACGTTTTCGTTCCCGGCGCCGGTCAGGGTGTCGTCGAAGCCCGAGCCGGTCAGGTTCTCGATATCGATCAGCGTATCCGACCCGCCGTCGCCGTCGTCGGCGGCGGCCCCGGTATTCAGGCCGGCCACGATTCCGCTGCTGGCGTTCGAATAGTCCGCGGTGTCCTGGCCGGCGCCGCCGCTCAGGGTGTCGTTGCCGGCGCCGCCCACGAAGGTGTCGTCGCCGCCGCCCGAGGTCAGGACGTCATCGCCCGACCCGCCGGTGACCACATCGCCCTCGGTGTCCTGACCGGTGATGGTGATGGTGACCGTCGCGGAGTTGCCGTTGGCGAGGGTGTAGCTGAAGGTGTCGGTCGCCGTCTGGTTCGGCGAACCCGACGACGGGCCCGGAATGTAGGCGAACGCCCCGTTGGGATCGTAGCTGTAGGTCCCGTCGGCGTTGAGCGTCAGCAGGGCGCCCGACGGCAGGGTGATCTGCATCCCGACCGCCACGGCCGAGCCGTTCACGGCGCTGACCGTCAGCGCGGGACCGTCGACGTCGCTGTCATTGGTGAAGACCGTGCCCGTCACGACGGCCGTTTCGGTGGTGATGTTGGCGTCGTTCACCGCCACGGCGGCGTCGTTGACCGCGCTGACGGTGACCGTCGTGCTGACATTGACGGCCGTGAGATTGGCGCCGCCGCCGTTGTCCGCGATCGAGACCACGGTCACGGTCCGGTCGCCCGCCGTCGGGTTCTGACTGGCGTTCCGATAGACGATCGCGTCCAGAATCTGCTGCGCGTGGGTGTTCGAGCTGATGCCGACAATGATGATGTTCAGCACGCCCGGCCCGCCCGAGGTCACCTGCACCATCACGGCGCCGCCCGGCGCGGGCTGGATGAAGGGGCTGCCGGCCACCAGATTGATGGGCACGCCGGACAGGATCAGATGCTCGTCGACACCGTCGGAAACGCCGCTGACCTGCAGGCGCAGCGTCAGTTCCTGGCCGCTTTCCGGATTGACGACATTGGCTCCCGAGAACAGGTCCGCCGCGGCGCCGTCCTCGACGAAGGTCGTGGTCGTGCCGGTCAGGCTTAGTGTCGGGGCGTCGTTGACGCTTGCGACGGCCGAGGTGGCGGCGCTGGTCACGCTGTTGGCGAAGCCCTGGCCGTCGGTGTAGCTGACGATCACACGAACCAGGCCGCCCACGTCGGCGTCGCCGAGGGTGTAGGTCGACTGGTCGGCCCCGACGTTGACGAAACCGCTGCCGGTGTTGCGCTGCCACTGGTAGTGCAGCGTGCCCAGGCCGTCGGCGTCGGCCAGGGTCGAGGCGTCGGCGGTTAGCACCTGGTTCTCGGTCGCCGTGCCGGTGAGGGAAACGCCGCCGGTGGGCGCGTCATTGACGCCCGCGATGGCGGCAGAGGACGCCGAGGTCGCCGTTTCCGAGAAGCCCTGGCCGTCCGTGTAGCTGATGACCACGCGGACCAGTCCGCCCACGTCGGCGTCGCCGAGGGTGTAGGTCGCCTGATCGGCGGCGCCGGTCGAGACGAAGCCCGAACCGGTGTCGCGCTGCCAGTCGTAGTGCAGGGTGCCCAGGCCGTCGACATCGGCCAGGGTCGAGACGGCGGTCAGGACCTGGTTCTCGGTCGCCGTGCCGGTGAGCGAGGCGCCGCCGGTGTGGGGGTCGTTGACCCCCGCGATCGCGGGGGAGGCCGCCGAGGTCACGCTGTTCGCGAAGCCCTGACCGTCGGTGTAGCTGACGATCACACGAACCAGGCCGCCCACGTCGGCGTCGCCGAGGGTGTAGGTCGCCTGGTCGGCCCCGACGTTGACGAAACCGCTGCCGGTGTTGCGCTGCCATTGGTAGTGCAGCGTGCCCAGGCCGTCGGCGTCGGCGAGCGTCGAGGCGTCGGCGGTCAGGATCTGGTTCTCGGTCGCCGTGCCGGTGATGGCGGCGCCGCCGGTGGGCGCGTCATTGACGCCCGCGATGGCGGGAGAGGCCGCCGAGGTCGCCGTTTCCAAGAAGCCCTGGCCATCGGCGTACCGGATCACCACGCGAACCACGCCGCCGACATCGGCGTCGCCGAGGGTGTAGGTCGCCTGGTCGGTCCCGACGTTGACGAAGCCCGAGCCGGTGTCGCGCTGCCACTGGTAGTGCAGGGTTCCCAAGCCGTCGGGGTCGGCCATCGTCGAGACGGCGGTCAGGACCTGGTTCTCGGTTCCCGTTCCGGTGATCGCGGCGCCGCCAGTGTGCGGATCGTTGACGCCCACGATGGCGGTGGAGGCCGCGGAGATCGCCGATTCCACCGTGCCGCCGGCGTCGGTGTAGCTGATGACCACGCGGACCAGGCCGCCCACGTCGGCGTCGCCGAGGGTGTAGGTCGCCTGGTCGGCCGCGCCGATGGAGACGAAGCCCGAACCGGTGTCGCGCTGCCAGTCGTAGTGCAGCGTGCCCAGGCCGTCGGCGTCGCCCAGGGTCGAGACGGCTGTCAGGGTCTGGTTCTCGGTCGCCGTGCCGGTGATCGCGGCGCCGCCGGTGTGCGGATCGTTGACCGCGGTCAGGCCGACCGTGACCGTCTGGGTCGTGCTGGTCCCGCCGGCGCCGTCGGTCAGGACGACGGTGACGGTGCGGTTGGCGGTGTTCGGCGCGTCGGAGGTGTTGTTGTAGGTCAGGGCCCGCACCAGGGCCTGGGTGGCGGCCGGGGTAGAGTCTCCGTCCAGGGTGATGACCAGATCGGCCCCGCCGGTTCCGCCGGTGAAGGTGCCGATGCTCACGCCCTGGTAGGTGATGGTGGAGCCGAAGACGCCGATCTGTCCGGCGCCCGTGCCGATGTTGGCCACGCCCAGCACGTCCTGCCCGGCGACTTCGTTGGCGGTGATGGAGACCGTCAGGGTCCCGCCGTTGAAGTTGGCCTGCTCGGCATCCGCCACCGTAGCGTTGTTGCCGGTGTCGAGCCGGACGGCCGTTCCCTCGGTGAAGGCGATCGTGTCGCCGTTCAGGTTGGTGAAGGTCGGGGCCGTGTTGGGCGCCAGGGTCGTGAAGTTCAGCGTCGTGTTGTTGTTGATGCCCGCGAACACGGCCCCCTCGCTGTCGGCGAAGGTCTCCTGGTCCATGCGGATGTAGTAGTTGGTCAGCCCCGCCAGCGTCACCGACGGATCGATGGTCCAGGTCGTGCCCGAGCCGGTCACCTGGGCTGAGCCGATCGCGATGGTCTCGATCAGCGTGCCGTCGCCGCGGTAGATGTAGATGTTGCCGTTGCCCTTGGTGACGCTCTCGCTGAACGTCAGGGTGATGTTGGCGTTCAGGCCCACGCCCGTGCTGTTGTCGGACGGGGTTGCACTGACCAGCGTCGGCGGGGCGCCGTTCTGGCGGTACAGCACCAGGCCGCCGCCGGACTGGTCACGGTCGACGATGTCCACGTCGCCGTCGCCGTCGATGTCCACGGCGGTCCAGGTGGTCAGCTGCTGGCTGGTCAGGTCCAGCCCCGCGAAGGGCGTGCCGGTCAGGCTGGTGAAGTTGGTGAAGGTCCCGCCGTCGTTGCGGAAATAGCCGAAGCCGGCCCCGGCGGTGTTGCCGTTCTGATAGATGGCGTCGGTGTCGCCGTCGCTGTCGAAGTCGCCGAAGATCATCCGGGCGTCGAACGAGCCGATGTCGGCCAGCACGTCAGCGGTGCGGACCATGGTCCCGCCGTCGTTGCGGTACATCACCTGGGTTGCGCCGCGATCAAGGATGTCCATGTCGCCGTCGTCATCCACATCGACCACGAAGGTCGAGGTGGTGACCTGCAGTCCGGTGAAGTCGACGCCGGTGAAGGGCGTGCCCGCCGCCGCGGCGTTGGTGAAGTTGGTGAAGCTCAGCCCGCCGTCGTTGCGCAGATAGCCGATGCCCGCCCCGGCGGTGTTGCCGTTCTGGTAGAGGGCGTCCACGTCGCCGTCGCCGTCGAAGTCGCCCCAGACCATGCGCTGGTCGAACGAGCCGGTGTCCGGCGCGGGGTCGGTGATCCGGGTGAAGCCGGCGTTGCCGTTGTTCCGGAAGAAGGTCGTCGTGCTGGACGTGCGGTCCAGGATGTCCAGATCGCCGTCGCCGTCGAAGTCCAGGATGAAGAAGTTGGCCGGACTGATCTGACGGCCCGAGAAATCGACCCCGACAAAGATCGAACCCGCGGCGGTGGCGTCGGTGTAATTGACGAACGTCCCGTCGCCGTTGTTCTGCATGTAGCCGATGCCGACGCCGGCGGCGTTCCCATTCTGATAGAGAATGTCGATGTCGCCATCGCCGTCGAAGTCGCCGAAGATCATGCGGCTGTCGAAGGCGCCCGTGTCGCCAATGGGATCGGTAACCGTGGTCCAGGTCGTCGGCATTTGGTGTCTCCCCCGAAGACGGGCGCTCGTGGAGCGCCGTTATGCATCCGGCGCCCTGCGGGCGCTACGTAATCTTACCTAAACCTTAAGAGGGCCGA
>Ga0307406_10000545_pt1 | contig 21726 bp, 15 predicted proteins | sample 322Cmetagenome_3_FD_203706 | JGI IMG/M metagenome (GOLD analysis project Ga0307406, IMG submission 203706) | Maize rhizosphere microbial communities from greenhouse at UC Davis, California, United States - 322HYB-C-2 | ecosystem: Host-associated > Plants > Roots > Rhizosphere > Soil | place...
TCTGACAGCCGACGAGGATGTTGCGCAGGATGATGATCGACCAGCGCTCGCCCAGAAGCTCCGACGCCCGAGCGATCGGGCAGTACTGCCCGTAGGTCCTCACGCGCCCAGCCTGCCACCCCAGAAGCGGCTGGGACGAGTTCAGTTTCTGAACCGCTGCTGGCCCGGCCCGGCCGCCGCGTGGCGCTGCTACCCCAGGCGTGGACAGGGCTGGCAGGTTCATTTTGGGTACTTGTGGCGGTCACGGATTAGCGGACAGTGGGATCGATCCCTGAAGGGACGGGTGAGAGGAGATGCCAGGACTATGTCGGAGTATTTGTTGGCAGGCCAAGTTTCCGAGCTTGAGCGGCTCAAGCTCCAGTCGCAGGTGTGGGAGCCCAGCAGTCGCCGGCTTCTAGAGCAGATCGGCGACGGCCGCGGTGCCCGTGCCGTCGACATCGGATGCGGCGTGATGGGATGGCTGCGAGTGCTCAGCGAGTGGGTGGGACCTGATGGCCAGGTCGTGGGCACGGACATCGACGATGCCATGCTCGCCGTCGCCACCGATTTTGTGACCGAGGAAAGTCTCGGAAACGTCACGCTCGTGAAGGACAATCTGTTCGCCAGCCGCCTGGATCGGTGGAGCTGGCGCGGGACGAGATTGCGCAGTTGATGTCGCGCTTTGGCGAGGCTCACGCCGGCGCGTTCAGCCAGCGATGTGAATGCCTATCCCGGCGGCACAGGGGTCGTGATTCGGGGTCACCGGTGGTGTGCTGCGGGCATTCCGGCGAGGTACTTTCGTGGTAACCGCATTGGAGGGGATGCTGCTTCATGCCGTGGATCGCGTGGTTGATAGCGGCTGCGGCCTTGGGCGTCGCAGAGTACTTCACGTTGACCTTGGCGTTCGGGTTGCTCGCTGCCGCAGCACTCGTCGCCGCAATCGTCGCCGGTGTCGGCGGCTCAGTGCTGGCGCAAGTGCTTGCTTTCGCGATCACGGCTGCGGTGGGACTTTTGATCGTGCGGCCGATCGCGAGACGGCAGATGACCCATCCCTCCCCGGTACGTGAGGGCAGCTACGCGCTGATCGGGAAGAAGGCGGTGGTTCTCGAGGAGGTTACCGGTACGCAGGGACTCATCAAGCTCGCCGGGGAGGTATGGTCGGCGCGTGCGCTCGACGAAGACCACGTGATCACGGCGGGGACGCTGGTGGATGTCATGGAGATCGAGGGTGCGACGGCGATTGTTTATCCCCGGGAGCTTCTGCCGTGAGCCGACACAGTTGAGACGCCGGGGAGGAGATATGGATCTGAATCTTTTAGTACCGATCATCGTGGTGGCGGCGCTGTTGGTGTTTTTGGTGATGTGGGCGGTGCGCATCGTGCCACAGGCGCACCGCTACAACGTGGAGCGTTTCGGCCGCTACCGGGCCACGCTGGAGCCGGGTCTGAACTTCATCATCCCGCTGGCCGATCGGATCAACACCAAGCTTGACATACGAGAGCAGGTGTACTCATCGCATCCCCAGCCGGTGATCACCGAGGACAACCTGGTTGTCAACATCGACACCGTGTTGTACTACCAGATCACCGACCCTCGGGCCGCCGCCTATGAGGTCGCGAACTATCTACAGGCTATCGACCAACTCACCGTCACCACGCTGCGTAACGTCATCGGCAGCATGGATCTGGAGCGGACACTCACCTCACGTGAGGAAATCAACGCTCGGCTGCGCACCGTGCTCGATGAGGCGACCGGCAAGTGGGGAATCCGGGTGAACCGGGTCGAGATCAAGGCGATCGACCCGCCGCTCACCATCAAGGAAGCCATGGAGAAGCAGATGCGGGCCGAGCGCGACAAGCGCGCAGCCATTCTGCACGCCGAAGGGGAACGGCAGGCCAAGATCCTTACCGCGGAAGGGACTCGCCAGCAGGAGATCCTGGTGGCACAGGGCGACCAGCAGGCCGCGATCCTCCGAGCCGATGGTGAGGCCCGGGCCGTCGACCTGGTATTCCAGGCCGTCCACCGCAACAACGCAGATCCCAAGGTACTGGCCTATAAGTACCTGGAAACGCTGCCTCACCTGGCAAGAGGCGGCAACACCTTCTGGGTCATCCCGGGTGAGCTCACCCAAGCGGTCCGCACTATCACTGAGGCCTTCGCCGACCACTCACGGATGGGGGCGCCAGCCACCGACCAAGAAAGGACCGATAGCCCGCCACCGCGGATCGAAGACGAGGAAGGCACCCGCGAGCTGACCTCCGGCGGTGCGCCGAACTTAGACGCAGCCGCAGCCGTAGATCGGGTCGCCGAATTGGCCGAAGCAGCAGTCAAAGATGCCAAAGCCGATGCTGCAGCCGCCGAGAGTGGCATCGCAATGCCTCCGAACCTTGACGCGGGGCATTAACGCCTTCAGCTGCCTTGATCTGTGTCCGTAAGCTGCGCAGCGGCGCTAAGGCGGCTGTGAGGCGGCCCCGCAGCGCTCGTCGTCGTCATCATCCGTGTGCCGCACCGGGACCGCTGGTCGCGTCTATCGAGTGCGGTCAGCACGCTGACCCGAACCCCCGTTGACGACCCTGGCTGATGTGCGAGCCGCGGTCAGCGAATGGCTGCTGGGTCGACCCTGAAGCGCCGCGTGTTCTGGAGTTATCCATTGACCTGGCGACGCCATTAGACGTTCGGCAAATGCGACTTCCGAGGCGTGACCACGAGGACCGTTAGTCGGTCGGCTCACGGGACCCTTGCTGGGCATCAAGTCCTGAGGGGTGGGCCCCGGCATGATGGTCGGCGATGAGTCAGTGCGAAGGTCGGCAGTGGATGGTTGATCCCGAATGTCCCTGGTGGGCCAAGCTCCGCCGTGCCGAAAGCCTGATCGATGAGATCAGGCAGGCTTCGAGGCGCTCAACAGAGCAGGGAGTGGCTGGGAGATTGTTCGGGAGACGCTGAAGAGGGCGTGGTCTACCGGATCCGACTCATTGGGCCGATCTCGGCCGGCTTCGCCGTCTTGGTCGGCGACGCGATCCGCAACCTGCGGGTCGTCACTCGACCAGGTTGGCTATCAGCTGGCCGTGCAGCACTCTGGTCCGTCACCGAGGATGCAGAGCGAATGACGGAGTTACGGATCCGCATCTCCGGCGCGCAGTTCGACGATTGGCGACTGCGAAGAACAAACAGACGAAGCTGCGCCGCTCGGAGATCTTCGGGAAGCGGGGTTCCGGACGATTCGCTCGGGACAGCCGTTGGGCCGAGCGGGCTGAGGCGATCAGCAAACGATCGAGGGAGGACGCCGTTGGCAGATCGCAGGAGGCTGAGAGGGACAACGATGTCGGCTTCGTCCTCAACAGGCTGCGGAATGTCTACAAGCAGCGACGCCTACCTCTGCTGGCGGCCACGCTTGCCCGTGAAGGCGGCCGCTAGGTTGGCGGCATGGTCAAGCTCATCATGCCGGATCTCGCCGCGGCGATGCGGGCGGCTGTCCGCGGTCTGGTCGACCGCCTGGACACCGAGCAACGCCGTCAACTGGTCTTCCCGTTCGACGGCGACATGCACAAGCGGTGGACCTACCTCCCCGGTCAGCGACCCGGACTCCGACTCGGCGACCTGAGCGACAAGCAGCTGGAGCCGGCGCTTGACCTGCTGCAGCTCCTCCACAGCGTGCGCGGCTGGTCCGACACGCAGCTGGTGATCCGGATCGAAGCTGTCCGGCGAGAGCTGTCGCTCCAGCAGGCCGGCCGAGCTGGCGTTGATCCGTACCGGGATCTGCCGTACTGGCTGGTGGTGCTGGGAGATCCGACGAGCACCGATCCCTGGGCCTGGCGGATCAACGGCCACCACCTGCTGGCACAGGCCACGGTGGTCGGCGATCAGGTCAACGGCGTACCGCACTTCTTCGGCGCGGAGCCGGCCACGGTGCTGCAGGGCCCGCACGCCGGCCTGCGCGCCCTGCCGCGGGAGGAGGACCTGGCGCGCGAGCTGATGCTCGCACTGCAGGAGGACCAGCGGCGGATGGCGCGGATCGCGGTCAAGGCACCCGCGGACATCGCCTCCCGTTGGGACCCGGTGGCTGCGCTACCGGAGCAGCCGCGCGGCATCCCGTACGCACGGCTGGACCGGTTGCAGTGTGAGCTGTTCGTGTCGCTGCTCCGGCAGTACGTCGATCGGGCGGCCTCCACCGTCGCCAACCAGGCCTGGACCGATATCACCGACGCCGGACTCGACCAGGTGTGCTTCGGGTGGGCCGGGCCGGTCGAGCGAGGCGCCGGCCACTATTACGCGCTCAGCGGTCCGAGCCTGCTCATCGAGTACGACAACACCCAGGACGGGGTCAATCACATCCACTCCGTGTGGCGCGACCTGCGCCGCGACTTCGCCGGGGATCTGCTGGCCCAGCACTACGCGGGCATGCGCCACTGATCGGTCGCCTTGAGCCGCCGCGCGCCAGCCGTTGGCGGCGTGGTCTTGAACAATTGGGTAGGAGTCTGACCTCAGCGTCCACGTTGAGCGACTCGATGACCTCCCGTCGAACTGGCGCGACAGCGCCGGCGACGACGACGTACGCTCCCGGACCGAAGCTCAGCCCGCCCGCCAGGCGGCGGTCTGCCGGACGAACAGCTTGAGGATGAGTACGTCGAACTGGTGCCAGAGCAGCCGGTAGCCCCGGCTCATCAGCGCGCGGGTCTGCTCTGGCGTCAGTGCCCCGCCACCCAGGGGATCCCGGCGTGGCGGATCACCTTCTCGGCGTAGGTGATCGCCTCCACCCGCTCGGGCGCATCCAGCTGCCCGGAGACGCCGAGCTGGGTGGACAGGTCCAAGGGTGCGATTGTCATGCAGTCGATGCCCTCGACCCTGCAGATCTCCTCCAAGGTGCTCGATGGCGCTGCGGGTCTCGATGAGGATGGCGCACACGGTCTCGCCGCCACGCTTGGGGAGGTAGTCGAACAGGTCCACGGCCCATCGGGAGTGGCCGACGAATGGGCCGAACCCGCGTCGCCCCTCCGGCGGGTAGCGGGTTCAGCGCGACGCACTCAGCCGCAGACTCGGCGGTGGTGATTAGCGGGAACATGATCCCCTCGGCGCCGGCGTCGAGGGCTGACTTGTTGCGGGCTCGTCGATGGAGGGGACGCGCACCCATGGGGAGCATCCAGTCCCGGCGGTCGCCGCGACCATCGCGTGGACGCTCTCCGGACCGATCGGCCCATGCTCCTGGTCGATCATCACTACGTCCGCGCCCGCGGCGGCCAGGGCCTGCGTGGCCACGGGCGACGGATGAGGTTCAGGTACCCGCTCAGCGGCGGCCCCTCCCGCAGCCGCCCCTTGACGCTCGGCATGACCACCTCCCGCGCTGCTCCTGGCCTCGAGGCGGCAGCCGCCTGGTCGAACCAGACATCCGCAGGCACCCTCAGCTTCGTCTCTCCATTGGTGTCGATCTCTGAGGTGCCCCGACGAGCGATCCCTGATGGCAGCCGCGAGATTCATCCGAGCGGCGCCTTTAGTGGCACCATGGCGTTTGACTTCGCGTACCTTGCCATCCCAGTCGCGGTACCGCGTTACTGCCTTGTACACCCCTTGGGTGCCGGATTGATCCAGACAGTTCCCCCCGGTGCCTAGTACCAGGCCTGGTCTACCCAGCCTCAGATGCTATTGCAGCTAGGCACAACTTAGGCACAAGAAACGCCGCAAAACCCTACCAAAGTTGATCAAGAACAGCCTTCAAGGAGTCGGAGTTTTGCCTTAAAACTTCGAAAATATGGCAGATAATGATCAGTGGTGCTTGACCCTGAAAACAACCAGATATGTAATCCGTAGGTTGTGGGTTCGAGTCCTACGGGGCCCACAAACTCCCTAGTAGGACGTATCTTTTTCGATTCCCATCTGCCGATGTCTCCTAGCGGGCCAATCCTTGGGGTTTAGCTACCACGACAAGATTGCTGTCGTAGCCGCCGCGGTCGCGATGATAGTTACCAGTGCAGGTGACCAGCACCAGGCGATGCGGCCCGGTCTGCTTGAACGCCTGGCCGTCTGTCGCAAGTGCCTTCTTCGCCACCTTTCTCACTGAAGTCACCCGATACTTGAGCCGGTGTGAGTCGGCCCGCACCGTAACAGTGTCGCCTACCTTGATCTTGAGCAGCCGAGCGAAGAATCCGGTGCCTGCTGTAGCCGAGTCGATGTGTCCAGCGATCACAGTGGAGCCGAACGGCTCGCCAGCCCAAGCGCTGCCATCCCACCAGCCGACGTGCTGAACGTTCTCCGGCACTTTGAGTACGCCGTCGACCGTAGTCGCCGGCAGAACTAGCGCGCTCGCGTCGCCTGGGAGTGTGAGTTGATCTGGGATGAACTCCAGGCGCTGGCTGGCGGCGGATTGAGCTTGTCCTGCGGGGATGACCGACGACCCGGCGGTCGGTTTCTCCATCCCGGAAGTAGAGACGGGAGGCGCTGTCTGCGCGCTGCAGGCGCAAAGAGAGGTCAGGAGGCAGACCACACTCACGACGAAATATCGCAGTACCAATCCGCAGCGCTGGAATCGCCGGATCCGGGGCGGCCAGGCCCGTAGCATCAACGCGCCAGGTTCACTTCCAAGAGTGGGCCCGGACCGAAGGCCTGGCCACCCGTACCAGTGTTCACCTCCGACGGCCTTACCGAGCCCGTTATCGCGGCCGGGAGGAACCGTGGGGCGACGCTCATCGTCTTCTGATTCGGGTCGCCTACGACGTAGACATGGGCGATTGTCCCGCCCTTAACCGTCAGGCTGAACGGACCGTAGTAGAGGGGCTGGGTCTTGCCGGCCGGCACGATAGTGATTTTGTAGGTGCCACCCGGCACCCTCCGCTCAGACGACTCGCCATTGGCAATCTTGGGGAAGAGCACATTGCCGTCCACCCGGAGATCCACCGGTGGCGCAGCTGCGACATGCGATACCACGAACAAGGCTTTGTCCCTGGTCACCTTGACTGCGTCGTACTTGTCATACACCGTTACCCGAGGATCGCTCGACCCGGAGGCCAGCAAATGCGCGACAAGATCGGCCTTGGAGCCTTCCTTGATCGTAAAGGTGTTCTGGAGGACGGTATTGCCATTCTCGCTGAAGGTCACCGTATGGCTACCAGGCTTGACCTGGAACGGACCGGCCGCGGATGCAGTCGTAACAGCTTGCGCGATCGGGGGCCCTTTGTCGATTGCGACGTCGAGGTCCCTGCCTGGCAGGCCTTGGACGATATAGATCTGCGCATCATTGGCCGCATAGCTTGGACTTATTGATACCCCGGCTAACGTCAAGACTCCGGCCGCGGATAGCGCCAGCTTTGACCATCGCGCTACGCGCTTGGTCATCACATTTTCGCCTCGCTTTGCTCGTTGTTCCTTACGGGGGATTGGATTGAGCGACAATATAGGGCCCCCGGCGGCAGTGCCGTCGAGTGCCCAACGAAAAGCGTTACCGTATTGGCACCGGGGTAAACGCTTTGGGCAAATTGACCGTGGTGGCCGCAGGCTGCGGCGATCACCGTTTAGTGTTCTCCGCTGATGCTCGCAGAGTATTTCTTGACACGCCAGTGCCTCGAAGAGAAGCTTCCCAGCGGCGTGTTGCTCAGCCTCTAGGGCTGGGGCAGATTTACGCTGCAAAATGTGGAGAATTTAATGCGGCTGCGTGAGCCTGCGGCTTGGGTCGCCTTTGGAGCCCTGGTGGTCAATCTTGTGCTCGCCCTCGTAGGGCTTGCAACCTTCGAAGGCCCATTAGTGAGTCTCGGATGGATGTGGAGCGACCGGGTCGCAAATCCGACGTATTTACTCTGCCTTGCGGTCTTGGTCAGCTTTTGTGTGTTGCGTGAACGGACCCCTCATGCGCGCCAACTCACCCTCATCAGCCTCGTGGTCGCCATGATCGCCGTGCTTCTTGGCCTCACTCTCGCCTTGTTGGGGATTGGCGCAACCGCGCCGCTTCTCGCGGTGCTCGCCGCGATAGTGCCGCAGGCGCTCTCCATCGTTGCTGTTGGACTGTTGATTAAGCTCACGCAGCTGCAGGCCGTCCCGCGCCGCTTGCCCCCTGGAGTCGGGCTGGTCCCGTTGGATCCGGAACTGCGAGACGGAGAACTTGGGCCAGTGACTGATTCGTTAGCACCGTCCGCAGCTGGCCAGCAGCTGCAACCGACCTGGCACCCGGACCCAGCTGCGGGCGCAGCCTGGCGTACGGCAGTCGATGCGGCTGCGGGTATCGCTGCGACAGGCTGGGGAAGCGAGCCGCCGACCGTGCGGTGGCAACCCCTCTCCATCCCCACACCAACGAACGGGCCGGGGCCCGATGGCCGAATGCCTGGCGATCCGGCCGCCCAATTGACGGTGCCGATGCCCGAAGAACAATTGACCGTACCAATGTCCGAGGAACAGTCTGCGAGTCGAGCCGCGGATCCAGAAGCCGGCCAGGAACAGTGGAATTCGCAACCGCTGGCGCTCGACTGGTCGGCCAGCTCGCAGTCTTAACGCACCCGCGCGCCAATATTTTAGAGTTGCTTCACAGTCAGCGGACCAAGTAAGGCGGTCGTTGATCTTGGGGCGGCCGCTGTTGGTCGATTCAGCGTGTGCGCGATCCATTCAGGTAATCCGTCGGTGTTGATGCGAGCGGTCCACTCTTTTCGGAGGAATTCGTATGTGGATTCGAGCATAATTCCGTGGGGAACCCATCTTCTCGCTGTGATGGCCCGGCCTCTTCCCCTTTTCGGGGAAAATGCGGCGAATTTTCTTGACACAGCGTGTAGTCAGCAGCTATATCCCTCACAAGGTGCAATCCTCACAAGGTGCAAATCTCGCAAACCGCGCGCCGCACTCAATTCCGGCGTCCAAGGTCCTTCCTGGCCGTTGTCGTCACGGCCACCCTCGGCCTGCTGAGCTTGCCACTGATCTCATCCCCCGCCCGTGCAGCGACGGCCACCTTCAAGCAGGTCAATGCAAAGGAGATCAAATCCGGGACCCTCAATAGCCTGGCTTTCAACAACGCCAACATGGCCGGAAATCTCATCGTCGTATACCTGGCCTGGACCAACGAGAACGCGGTGTCGGTCGAGGACACTAACGGCAACGTCTATTCGAGCGTCGACGGTGAACGTACGCCGTGGGGCCCCAATTCGGACAGAAGTTCGCAGGTGTTCTACGCGAAAAACATCGTCGGAGGTGCGAACACGGTTCGGGCGACGTTTGCGACTGCCATCACATCGGCTGGGTGGGCAGACATGTACATCCACGAGTACTCAGGCATCGACAAGGTAAACCCATTAGACGTGAGCCACGTCAGCACCGGCATGGCCGCTGCAATGAGCAGCGGACCGGCGACACCGACGAACGCCAACGACCTTATCTTTGGTGCCGGCGCCTCGGCGGGCACCGTCAATCAGGCCGGCACCGATTTCACGTCGCGCTCAAGTAAGTTCGGCAATCGCACCGAGGACAGGATCGTCACAGCCGCGGGGCCGTACGAGACGACCGCCACCCAAGATGGCAATGTCAATCCGTGGGTCATGCACATGGTGGCGTTCAAGGTGGACCCGAGCGCTCCCGACACAACACCTCCCTCGACACCAACGGATTTGAGCCAGACGCCCAGATCGCCAGAGCAGATCGATCTGAACTGGAAAGCCAGCGCAGATGACGTCGGTGTCACCGGCTACAAGGTGTTCCGCAACGGCACTCAAATCGCGGCACCAGCGACCCCTTCGTACAGCGACACTGGGCTGGCACCGTTAACCAGCTACAACTACACAGTCAGCGCTACCGACGCGGCAGGAAACGTCTCGGCTAAGTCCGCCATCCTGAGCGCAACGACACTCGCTCCACCACCGGACACGACTCTGCCGACCGTTTCAATCACAGCTCCCGCCAACGATGCGACGGTCTCGGGCACGATCAATGTGACAGCCACTGCGTCTGACGACGTTGGTGTAGCCGGTGTGCAGTTCCTCCTCGATGGCAACCCACTCAAGGCTGAGGACACGACGGCGCCGTATTCGGTCTCATGGAACACGCCGACAGCAACCATCGGTGCTCATGTCTTGACAGCTCGCGCTCGCGATGCAGCGAACAACCGCGCGACGTCGGCCCCCGCGAAGGTCACAGTCGATACGACTGGGCCGACCGTGACAATCACTTCGCCCACAAACAACGCAAAGGTCGTCGACATCGTAAACGTCACTGCCGATGCGTCCGACAATGTCGGCGTTGCGGGTGTTCAGTTCCTTGTCGACGGCGTCGACCGTGGCCCGGTGATCGCCACAGCACCGTACGCGCTGGCGTGGGACTCGCGGACCGTGTCGAATGGCACACACACTCTCGCCGCACGAGTTCGTGACGCCGCGGGCAACCCGACACTTTCGGCTCCCGTCACCGTGAACGTCGCAAACGACACATCACGGTGTGGCGTCACGGCCGGAACTACACCGACAGCAACCATTATCGAGCCCAACGCGGCCACGGGCGTCGTCGCCGGTGAGGTGGTCTCGTTCAGAGGAGAGGGCACGGATCCTGATTGCGGTCCCCTGCCGGCCAGCACATTCAGCTGGAAATTCGAGCGCGTAAACGATGTCCAGACCGTCCTGATCAATTCGATCACCGGAGTCAAGAATGGTTCATTTCCCATTCCGGCCTCCGATTCCGCCGGAGTCGACGTCAACACGCGGTATCGCATCACTCTTGACGTGATCAACCAGCAAGGACAGAAGGCGACGAGCTTCGTCGACCTTTATCCGAGGAAGGTAAAACTCACGTTCAACACGGCTCCGCCCGGACTCACGCTCTATGTCGACGGCGTCGCCAGAACAACCCCATTTAGCCTCGATACGCTCGTCGGTTCCAGGCACAACCTCGAAGCCCGCAACCAAACCAGCGGCGGTTTGTCGTACACGTTCACGTCGTGGTCGGACGGGAAAGCCCAACAGCATGAAATTTTGGTCTCCACGTCGGATCAGAGCTATACAGCCACGTATACGGTGGTCCCCGCCGAAGCTGTCCCCATCGCGTTCAAGCAACAGAATTTCTCAACTGCGAAGGACAACCAGAGCGCCGTCTCAGCGACATATACCAATGCACAGACTGCGGGAAACACAAACATCGTCGCGATCGGCTGGCGGTCGGATGAGGGAGAAATCTCCAAGGTCACCGATGACAGAGGAAACGCCTATGAGCTCGCAGCTCCGCTGATTCGAGGAGAGGGCAACCTCAGCCAGGCGATCTACTATGCGAGGAACATCGTCGCTGCCCCTGCTGGCAACACGGTCAAGGTGACCTTCAGCGGCGCCCGGCTCGGTCCCGACGTACGCATTGCTGAGTATTCCGGGCTCGACCCGACCAATCCCGTGGATGTCACCACATCGAGTTCGGGTTCGAACGACAGCGCCACCAGCGGATCCGTCACAACTACTGCTGCGAAGACCGTGTTGTTCGTGGCTGGAATCTCGTGGAGTAACTACGGCAACGCGACAAATGATTTCACCACGCGCGTGCTTACGCAGCCGAAGATGGGAGGCCTCGCGAGCACAGGCACAGGCATCGTTGCTGACCGCATCGTGAACACCGTCGATACCTATGAGGCCAAGGCTCCAGTGAGCGGCGGCGGCACGTGGCTGATGCAGCTGGTGGCGTTCAGGGGCATCAATAGTTAGCTGCCTCGAGGACAACCCACGCCAGGCGGGTGGACAACGGTTCGCCCCAAGTTGGCCAAATTTGTGGCATTTTTCGGAGTGCATCATGGCAAGGACCTGCCTTGATCACTTATGCGGGACATTTTTTAACTTTCTCCGCACAAGTCCCCAAATGAAGGCGAATACCTGTGTTATTTGGGCTCTGTTCGTGGCTATGTGCGGAGAAACGAGCGCGGTCTTGCCGGGGCAAGAATGCCCAGTTACTGCAGCCTGGACTCGCGGTGCTCCGGCACCGTGTCATTTGATGCCGCTGGAATGTTGATCATGGAGGCTTGAGCAAGCCGCTGGACTTGGAAGCGCCTGAGCGGGCGAACAAAGCTTGGCTATGGGCGCGGGAATTGACGTTGCGCGAGAGCGAGCGGTGAGGCCGCCATTTTATCCAGTTACAAGTTGGTGAACTTCCTATACGATGGGAAGTTATATAGGAAGCCAGCACACCCTTAAGTGACCGGAAGATCGAATCTTCCGCTTAGCGAAAGTGGCCAAAGATGAGCAGTCTCATGCTTCCGAGGATGCCGTCCACCAAGGTTCTCAACGTACTCGTGATGACCTGGTGGCGGCTATGAGGCGGAAGGCCATCACGCTCGGCGATGTTGTGTCCCAAGGTGATCGGAACCAACAAGATCCGTGGGACACACCACGATGGCCAAAGTGGATACTGCTCGTATTTTTCGTTATTGCTGCTCTCTTTACATTGACTATTCCAGCCGCAGCGGCGGAATCAGGTACGCCGAACCCCCAGCCAACGACCGCTACGAGTCTTGCGCCAAACCCGAACCGGATGCCGATTCCGATTCTGACACCAATTTTCGACTCTGACGACGACTCTGACGACGACGACTCTGACGACGACGACTCCGAAGACGCCGATGCGCGACGTACGGGAACGCAGTCGGGTACTGGAACGGGGACAGGTACGCGTAGCGGTCTGGGGACACAGGGCGGCGCAAATACGGGTCTCGGCACCAGCGGCTCAAATACCGGTCTCGGCACCAGCGGCTCAAATACCGGTCTCGGCACCAGCGGCTCAAATACCGGTCTCGGCACCAGCGGCTCAAATACCGGTCTCGGCACCAGCGGCTCAAATACCGGTCTCGGCACACAGGGCGGGTTACAGACGCGTACCGGTACGGGGATCCAGACTCGCGACTCCGACGGCGACTGCGACTCGGGCTCTAACTCCGACGGAGGCTGTGATTCGGATGCCGCCGACTCCGACGACTAATCCCGACGCACGCCGGCCTACGAGGCGCTGATCTCGCTCAGCGGCGCGTCCGGTAGCACCTGACTTGGTTCACGGTCCTGGGGTTGCGGACCCAACCCACACGGATGTGCCCTGAAAAGTTGACTCTAGATGTTCAAAATCAGCCCGACACGCCGATGTTCGGCACAACTGGCGTCAACTTTGAGGGATCCCAACACCAGAAGAGGCACACCTTGCGCACAACGAGACGCTGATCTCGCTCAGCGGCGCATCCGGTAGAGGAGGCCGCCCTCAGGACGGCGGTAGCTGGAAGTCCACTTCGGCGCTCGATGTGAGGCTGATGGAGACGCCGTCCGTTGGCTCGAGGAAAACGCCGCCTCCGGGTTCGTCGTTCGGGTTATATTCGGCGAAGATCTGGTAGTCGCCTTCGGGGACGCTATATGAGTAGGACCCGTTCGCATCGGTCTTGGTCTGATAAGGCTCCCCAGACTCCGGTACAGCACGGATATAGATGTACACCCCTGGAAGGGCCTCCCCCGCCTGGTCGTACGCGTGGCCCGAGACCTTGGCATCCAAAGCGGCGTAGTGCTCTGCGTCATGCACGTCAAATGCCGACCATCCGCTGACGCCCTGTACCGGCTGGACCGCGCTACAGCCTGTCAGCAAAGCGACAAGGATCAACGCGGCCCAAAGCGCCAGGTTGTGCGCCTTCGGTCGATCTCGAGGTGTCCGGTCCGAGTAGCTCATGGCACGTTGTCCTCGTACGCTCTTGGAGTCACTCTTTGAACTGAGCGACTCCACTCCGGTGAAACGCTCACACCCCTATGAGCCAACGGCAATGCGATAGATACACGTCGTCAGCAACCACGATGAACCCAGGCAACGGTCGTGTCAATGGCATGTGAACGGCCGAAGCGTGCACGGTCACGCCTCAGCCAGCGCGGGCGCGACAGTGCGCCAGGGAGAGCAGCTTCTGATCTTTGAGGTTGTAGAGGTGGACACTGTGGTCTGAAGTGCCGGTGGCCAGGACCATGCCGTCCGGCGGGCCGAAGGCGACGCTGGTGACCTCGGCCGAGTGGCTAATTTTGAGCGGCGGCTCGGCCGAGCCGACCTTCCATACCTCTACTTTCTTGTCTAGGCTCGCGGTCGCCAAGCGCCGGCCGTCTGGGCTGAAGGCGACGTCCGTGACGGCGTTGGCATGGGCAAATTCCTGGATCTTCCGATTCCGTGCATCCCAGAGCCTGGCCGTCTTGTCCACGCCTGCCGTCGCTAACAGCGCGCTATCCTGCACAGGGCTGAATGCCACCTTGAGGATAGGCCCAACGTGGGGAGTGAAGCTGTTCTTCATCTGGCCTGAGGTTACGTCCCAGATGGCGACCGTGCCGTTTTCGTCCGCAGTCGCCAGCGAGGTCCCTTCGGGATCGAAGGCGACGCTGTTTACCTTGTGCGTCTCGAGGAGGCGGTGCATGATCTGTGGGTCCGCGCCGTGGCCGTCGGCCGAGGACATTTTCCAAACGATCACGCCGTCCGACGCGGCGCTCGCCAGCAGCTTGCCGTCGGCACTCCAAGCTATGTCATTGATGATGTCGTGGTGGCCGCTGAGAGTGGTCTCTATCTGGCCCGATCCGACCTTCCAAAGCCTGACCGTCTGGTCATCGCTCGCAGTGGCCAGACGCTCGCCGTCGGGGCTGAACGCCACCGAACTCACCGAGTTATTGTGCCCTCGCAGGGTGAACCGGGGTTGGCTGGCGGCTTTCAGTATTCCAGTTGTCATGTCTGGACAGGTTGTGTCCCGCTCGGCTACGACTTCCCAGAGCTTGACCGTCTTGTCCGCGCTCGCCGTGGCCAAGAGCTCGCCGTTCCCAGGCTTAAAGGCCAGCCCGCGGATGGACTCGGAATGCATCGTGCTGGCATCCCAGATCTTTACGGTCCCATCCCAGCTGGCGGTGTATAACGTGGCTCCCGTGCGGTCGAACGCCGCCCCTTCGATGGGGTTGGTGTGGCCGGCCAGCGTCAATAGCAGGCGACCCGATCTCGCATCCCAGACTTTCGCGGTTGAGTCGGCACTGGCCGTGGCGATCCTTTCCCCGTCGGGAGTGAACCCGGCCCAAGAGACCGTGTTCGTATGACCGGCCAGCGTGATCAGCGTCCGGGCGGTGATGACGTTCCAGATCCTCGCTGTAAAGTCCTCGCTGGCCGTGGTCAGACGGTTGCCCTCAGGGCTGAAGGCGACGGTCGTGATCTTGTCCTTGTGACCGCGGAAGTCCTGGATCTTACGGCCAGTCGCTGAATCCCAGACCGTAACCATGCCTTCGGCGCTGCCGGTGGCCAAGCGCCGTCCTTGCCTGTCAAAGCTGACCGCAGTGACATTCCTGTTTACCGGAAAGGTGTGCAGGCGCCGTCCGGAATCCATCTCCCAGATGCTGGCCGTCCCGTCCTTCCCGACACTGACCAGCCGCCTGGCACCCGGATCGAAGGCGAGATCACGTACTTCGGCGCCGTGGTCGACGGCCCGCAGCTGCTTGCGCGATTCCACATCCCAGATCTGGGCGCCGTCGCCGTTTGTGACCGCAATCCGTCCCCGGTCCCCGAACGCCACCCGCACGTCGGCGCCGCCGGGCAAGGTGAAGCGTACCCGCCGGGTGGAGAGGTCCCAGACCTGCGCCTCACCGCCGACGACTGTGGTGACCAGACTGGTCGCATCCGGGCTCAAGGCGAGATCGTTCAACCTTGGTGGACCGGCGGCAGGATCGCCCAGCGTCGCCCGGATCCGTGACGTGTCCACCGCCTGGTACAGGAAGTCGCGGATGTCAGGAGTCATCCCATCGGGGTGCGCGTCGTAGGCGCTGAGAGCGCCCTTGAGGCTTCCGGGCGGATCGAGATCCAGCTTCGCTTGCGCCTGCGCCAACTGCGCGCTCGAGGCAGAAACGCGTGCTTCGTGGTGGGCCCGGACCGCGAAATAGACGGCGACGCCAGCAAGGATTACCACGGCGGCGGCAACCCCGACCAGGATGCGGGTGTTGAGCCGCTTGCGGGCCTGGGCCCGACGGCAGGCGTTGAGGAACTCGCGATCTAGCGTCGTGAGCTCGTCCCCGTGCTCGGCCGCCCAGGCTTCCGCCTCGGCCAGTTCACGGCCGCGGAATAGCAGCCCTTCCGGACGGTCTCCATCATTCCAACTTGTCGCTTGCCGCTGGAACGCATGCAGATGCTTCTGGCGCCATCGTGCGTTGTCTTTCAGGACCGGCGTCAGCAGCCGGTCATGTGCAAGCTCATACCAGGTGGTGCCGCGGCGCTGCTCGGCCCGGATCAAATGGGCGTCCTCGAGGAGCAGCAGCGCTGGCCGCGCATCGTCGATACTGTCCTGGGGTCCCTCGCGGGCCTGTCCACGAAACCTTTCTCCCACGATGAGCTGCCGGTCGAACCACTCACGGATCGAGCGCTCGCTTACGCCGGTGCGGCGAGCGACGTCCGCGACCTGCTGGGCGTAGTACACGGAGAGCGCCCTGCCCACGTCCCCTTCGGTCTCGATGTCCGACTCGCCGATCTCCTTTTGCTCAGGTCCGAGCCGATCCCACAGCTGAAGGCAGACGACCTGGAGCTGGACCGGCTCGACGTAGGGACCGGGCCGCGGCTGGCTCGAGCCATCCGGCTGCGGCACCAAGACCTGGCTTAGGTCCTCAACGAGCTTGGTGACCGCACCCTCGGAGAAGGTGATCCCTGCCTGCTCCGCCGGACGCTGCACGGCCTCACTTGCCGCCTGCTGGGTCAGGAAATCGAGGCGGAATTTGGTGCGGGCGCGGGTCGGAAGCGTCCGCAGGTATGGGTCGAGAGCGGCGACGTAGTCCTCGCGCATGGCAAACAGCGCCCATCTGTCCCGGCGCCGAAGTGCCGCCCCCAGCTGTTCGAAGAACTTCTGCTTCTCGGCCTGATCGGCTGGGCTGACAAGAACCTCCTCGAACTGATCGAAGATCAGCACCCGATTTTCAGCCTCGGAACGCCGCTGTGACAGGTATTCGTCCAAAGACATGCGGGCAAGCTCCGCAACGGTGAGTTGCTTATCGGTGGGCTCGCGGCGCTCCTCGAGGGACAGGAGCGTGCTGAGGACGTAGTGATTGCGCCCTTGCTCCGTATTCGTGCCCACCGGAGGTTTCAGGCTGACCCGAATGACAGGCAGGACCTCGAAGCCTTCTTCCTTGAGCCTGGGAACGAGGGCCGCCTGGATTAGCGAGGTCTTGCCGGCGCCCGAGGGCGAGTGCAGCAGGACGATCCGCTCGGCAAGGATCAGATTGAGCAGCTCAAGGACTTCGCGATCACGACCGTAGAGTGTCTCTCCCGGCTGGAACGCGCGTGGGCCGACGTACGGGTTGAGCCCGGCCCGCACCGTGGCGGTCATTGGAGCAGGCCCTCCGATCGCTCCTTGAGCTCGCGCGCGAAGGTCTCCGCACTTCCCCAGTAGAGCGTGATCCGGGCGTCCTGGAAGTAGGAGGAGAGGTAGCGGCGCGCGCCTTCCGGATCGGACATCTGCCCTTCTTCGGGGTCAATTTGGACCGCCACGTGCGAGAAATCCTTGCGCAGGTTCCGTCCCTCCTGGCTCATGAGGCTCCGGAACAGCACCCGGAAATCCCACTCGTCCAACCGGAAGCCGAGGAACAACAACGCCGTGTGGGTGAGCGCCGAGCGCACGAAGTGCGGGATCATGTCGTTGTTCTTGGTCACGCCGATGAGGAAGTCGAAATAGTCGTCTTCGGTTAGCACGAGCGAGTCAGGGTTTTTTAGATGGCCGAAGACGTGGTACACGAAGGGCCGCTCCGTCGAAGGACGGTAGTCCTTCTCGTAGATCGGCGGTTCCAGCTCGAGCTCGTCGTTCCAGCGGCAGAGCTCGATCTCGGGCTTTTTCCCGGCATCCTCCAGGGCATCACCAAGAAGGTTGCTCAGGCCGGCAGTAACGTAGATCTTAAAGGGCAACTCCGCTAGGACCTTGTGCGGCTCGGACGGATCGCGTTCGCGCCGACGTTTGCCCTCGGCTTGGATCAGCGCCTCCAGCGACTTGTGGATCTCCTCGGGGAGGTTGTCACCATGCTGCTGGACCATGTAGTCGCGCAGGTGCCCTAGGAGGCCGTAGCGTACGAACGCGTGACCTTGGCGGACCGCCAGATACTGGGCTACTTGAGGAAGGTTCTGACGATCGTACTGGGCCATGGGGTAGCGATAGTCGCTCGCCCATCGCATCGCGATCTCCCTGCGGCTGCCAACAAGAGACTCGATCAGGCCAGGGCCGAGGATCGGAGTGCAGTGTTGTTCCCGGATCGACCACAACAGCGCGGGCCATTTCTCCATCTCCTGCCCCGGCGCACCACGCTCGAAGCCGGGCTCATACCAGATGCGCCCACTCTTCAAGGCCAGGAACAGCACGGGCATCCACCAATCAGGGCGGTTAAGGTCGGAGACGGCGGCTCGGGCCACCGTCACGGCGCGGTCGATTTGGCCATCACGCTGGAGCTCTTTGAAGAACTTTGGCATGAAGGCCTCGACCGTGCGCTTGCTGACATTGCCCTGCATCGCCACCACGGCTGGGATGCCCTCGCGGGCCAGTTTCGGCCCGAGCCCAGCCAGCGCGCCATCGTCCTTGGCGGATACCTCGCCATCGCCGGCGCTCTGGCAGGAGGCCAGCACAACGAGGCGGGGACGTCGGGACAGCTCTCGCAGGCGATCGGCCAGTTCCTGTCCGCGCAACCGCTGGGTGCGCCCAGTCTCGTCCTCGAGCCACAGGTGGGTTTCACCAGCGCGCATGGCACCGTGGCACACCAAATAGAGGATGTCGTAGCCCTCTCGCAGGTGGGCGGTGATATCGGCCAGCGTCGGCTGCCCTTGTCCCGGCAGTTCCGTGCAGGCGATGTCGCCAAGCCCCGTCCGGGCGCGTTGCAGCTCGGCGGCAACGTCAATGGGCGCCAGCCCGTAGTCGGCGAGGTCGGAGGGATTGGCGATTACGACAAGGGCGCGCAGCTTGGCTCGGGGCCGGAACGGCACGGATACACCCTCGTCGCTGCTAAGGAAGCGGGAGAACAACAGGTGCTCATCGGTTAATAGGCGAACGCGCTCCTGAGGTTCCCTAAGGGTCTCCCAACGCAACTGCTGCAGCTCGGCAGCAGCGCTTGGACCAATGAACAGGCGGACCCGCAACGGAAGCTTTCGGGCCTGGGCGACGGCGCGAGCGCGGTTGAACCGCTCCCAAATCGCCGGGTCGGCCAGCAGCGCTTGGCCGAGCGCTATTCCATAGGCCCGGTCATCGGCGTGCAGTTCGCGCAGATGTTGGACGTCGACCAGCTTGGTGGTAGTTGCACGGCTGTCGAACCCATCCGACTTCGGGTCGTTGAAGCGGAGATCGACCGTCCAGGCCTCAGCATCAAAACGATGCAGTCCGATCTCGAGTTCGGGATATGCCGTCATAGAGCAGCTTCCACAGGAACTACGGGCCCGAGGATCCGATCATAAACCTGCAGGTGTTAACAGTAAATTTTTTTAATGCCGTGGCTGGACAATGAGCGGCCGGCAGATTGATTCCGTTCAAATGGAAGCCACAGCTTTGTCGAAATGGTCAGCTGTGCCTGCTTGCGGCCAAGCCGCAGCAATATGAATATTGACGCTTACTCCAGAACTTTCCTTGATTAAAAGGGCGTTGGAAGCTGTTGACCTCAAATCCAGCGTGTTTGACGAGCTGCCGCTAAGAGTCTGGTATCGACATCAAGACCAGACCCGGCCTAGGCTGCCACATCAGACGTCCGTTCGAGGAGCAAGCGTGGACGACAAAGCAGTATTGATCCTCAACGGCGTCAATGGGGCGACGGGAGATTACCTGCTCGGTCCGCTCGAGCTGCGGGACGTCGGGGCGATCGTGAAGGGTGAGACGCCTGACACAAACCACGTCCAGGAGTTGAAGGCCTGGTGGGAACGGGTGAGCGTCGACCACCTCGGTCCGCTGGAGGGCATCGATCCCACCGACCTAGCACAGACCGGGTGGGGAGTCGTCTTTCCAGCCCGCAGCGACCCAGCGATCGCGGCGGCCTTGCAGCCTTTGCTCGATCTGCGGCGACAGCAGGTGGGAACTGACCTTGCGCATGGCTTCCGAATCTTCGCTGGGGTGGATGGGGTACGGCCGGGAGAGTCGAAGACGACATTCCTGGCGCGTCACGGTGTGGGATTCGGACCTGCGGATCCAGAGAGGATGCCCTACTACCTCCTCCTTGTCGCTGATCCCGAGGCGATCCCGTACCGCTTCCAATACGAACTCGACGTGACGTACGCCGTGGGTAGGGTCCATTTCGATTCACTCGAGGGATATGCAAACTATGCAAGGAGCGTCGTGGAGGCCGAGACGCATTCGGCACCCCGTCCGCCGCGGGCGTCCTTCCTCGGCGTACGAAATGGCGGCGATCGTGCCACCGAACTGAGTGCCGATCATCTGATCACGCCCTTGGCGGCTCAACTGACCCGAGAGCAGACTGATTGGACATTCGACGTGCGACTTGCCGACGAGGCCACCAAGGTGGCGTTCGGTCAAGTGCTGGGAGGCGTCGACACACCTGCACTGCTCTTCACCGCCAGCCATGGCATGGGATTTCCGGACGGTCATCCGCGGCAATTCCCCGACCAGGGGGCGCTGTTGTGTCAGGACTGGCCAGGCCCTCTGCGATGGCGGCAACCCATCCCCTCCGATTTCTACTTCGCGGCGGCCGATGTGGAGGACGACGCCCAGCTCGGAGGGCTGATCGCGGTCCTCTTCGCTTGCTACGGGGCGGGGACACCGAAGCTGGACGACTTCGCGCACCAGGCGCTGCATGCTCCGACCGCGATCGCGCCGCATGCATTCCTCGCGCAGCTCCCGCAACGGCTGATCGCTCATCCGGCCGGTGGTGCGCTCGCGGTCGTCGGCCATATCGACCGGGCCTGGGGGTACTCATTCGCTTGGCCCCGCGTTGGTGAGCAACTGGGCGCTCTTAAGAGCATGCTGCTCCGGCTCCTGAAGGGACACCCGGTGGGGTCTGCCATGGAGTATCTGAACCAGCGGTACGCCGAGTTGTCGTCGGTCTTGAGCGCCGAACTGGAGGACGTCAAATTTGGAAAGCGGTCGGACGATGTGGAACTGGCCGGCCTGTGGACAGCCAACAATGACGCTCGGAGTTACGTGGTGGTCGGGGATCCAGCCGTACGACTATCGGTAACCTCGCTCTAATCGCTCATGCCGATCGAGCCCGTCCCAGACTGCGGGTCGTTTGTGATGACAAGGCGCGTCACCTTTCAGCGAGTCCGAACCAACTGCAGCTCCACGGAGACGTTGCATCGGGAACGGCCCACTCCGGATACCGATCCACCCGCGAGAACCCGTTCCCGCAGCAACGAGTTCAGCCTGTGGCGGCCCTTTGCGCACCAACCCGACACCGGATTCCCTGAAAAGCTCACTCCAGTTCTTCACAACCGGCCCGACACGCCGGTGTTGGGCGAACTGGCGTCAACTTTCAGGGTCCCACAACTAGAGCAAGAACACCCCGCCATCGCCAGGCCAGCATCAACACTGGCGACCACACATTTACCACCGAGCAGCCCGTGCCCGACGAGGTGCACTGCCCAAGATCCATTACCACCGGGGGACCAAATTGAGCCAACTCAGGATAGGGCGCCAAAACAACCCATTCACAGGACCTGAAATGGCTCGTTTTCGATCACAATCGCCAAAACGATCTGATTGACACGACGACGAGGCGCGGCGTCGGACCGTTCGACCATCTGTCGCTTAACCACCAGCCATCTGCAAAGATCAAAGAACTGGTCAAGTCTTCGAAGGAGTCGGCACGATGGTCAACGAGCCGCCGA
>Ga0307406_10000547_pt1 | contig 21691 bp, 14 predicted proteins | sample 322Cmetagenome_3_FD_203706 | JGI IMG/M metagenome (GOLD analysis project Ga0307406, IMG submission 203706) | Maize rhizosphere microbial communities from greenhouse at UC Davis, California, United States - 322HYB-C-2 | ecosystem: Host-associated > Plants > Roots > Rhizosphere > Soil | place...
AGGGTCGTGCCGATCCGACAGCAGGGTGGTCGCGGACCGGGCGGCGTCGTCGCGCGCCAGGACCTGCTCCAGGAGCTCGGTCGCCGTGGCGGGCCGCACCGTCTCTGGCCAGACGATGCTGTGGGGGTCGCCGTCCCCGACCACCTGCAGATAGAGGTGGTTCGCGAGCCGGCCACGGGTCAGCATGGTGTAGATCTGCTGCCTGGATTCTTCACCGGTCGCGAGGCCGTGCATGGTGTCGACAGATAGTCCCTGGGCTGCGTGCACCGTCGTTGCGTAGCCGAGCTCGGCGGAGGTTTGAAGGTAGGCGGCCGGCAGCCGTACCCGGTGCCGGTTGCGCAGGTGTTGGACCTCAAGATCGCCGTTACCGCTGATGGCGCGCACGGTCCAGCGGTCACCGTTTTTCACCCAGTCGGTCGCTGTCAGCCGCAGTTGGCGGTCGTTGCTGCGAGTGATGATCAGGTCGCCGACACTGGCCCGATTACCGTCGGCCAGCGCCACCTCTGCGTCGGTGGCGGGGCCAGTGTCGGCGAGTCGGTGGGTGCGGGCCCGCCGGTTTAATGCGGCGACAAGGTCGCGGGTGGGTGCGAGCATGATCGAGTCCAACCCCGTGGAGCGGTCGTGCTGCCAGGCAGCGAAGACATGCTCGGTGATGGTGGAGAGGTCACCGACATGTATCCGCTGGTTGTCCAGGTAGAACCCGACAGCCTCGGGCTGGCCATCACGTAGGGCGAGCGTCGCGGCCGCTTCGGCCGGATCGGTGAACCGCAGCGGCTCGGTGAGCCGGACCATCCCGTGTGTTGCCTGGATGTCGCGGAGAACCCCGCCGGCACCGATCGCGGAAAGCTGCTGGTCATCCCCGATCAGCCGGACACTGCCGCCTCGGTCAACGATGTAGCTGACCGCGGCGTCAAGGGAGAGGGTGTCGGCCATGCCCGCTTCATCGATCACCACCATGGTCGATGGCCCGATGCCTGCCGCCCACTGCGGGACCTGGAGCTGGTGCAGTGAGGTGGTGAGTTTGGCGAGCGTTTCGCATTGGCTGTGGATTTGGTCGCGCAGCACCGCGGCGGCGGCAGCCGTGGGCGCAAGCCCGATGACGGTGCCGCCGCCGTGCCGCCAGGCGGTCGCGAGGGCCTGCATCACGGTTGTTTTGCCGGTGCCTGCCGGTGCGATCGCCAGCTGCAATCGGGCACCCGAGGTCGACATTGCCCGAACCAGTCCGGTCTGCCCGGCGTTCAGAGTGATCCCATTAGCGGTCGTTTCTAGCAACGCCGTATCCACCGCTGTTGCGGAGATGATCTGTCCATCGCGCCTGCCTGCGGTGGCGACCAGCCGTCGTTCGGCGTCCAGGATCCGCGTTGAGGTGAACAGGTCGGCTCCGGCAACGGTGTAGACCGAGGCGCCGTCGGATCGCTGCAGCGGTTCAGGGTCGACGATGTGGTCGGGCCGGGCAAGGCACACCGACCTGCCAATCAATACTTTGTGGACGAGTAGGTCGACGAGCCGATTAGCTTCCAAAGTGGGTACGTTGGCGGCTCGGATGTGGCGTTGCGCCTCTGCGCGTACGTGCCAGACCTGCCAGGTCGAGCGGTGTTCCTCCATCGCCGATAGCACCCGGTCCGCTGCTGTGTCGAGCCACGCGGTACCTGTCTGGTGTGCTGTCGATGGCGCCGGGTTGAGCGCCTGCTCCACCATGAGCTGCACGGCGTCTGGCCCGCCGAGCACGTCGGCGGCTTGGGCAAACCATGCCGTCCGCTGCTCGGCCAGGCTGCGCGGTTCGTGCTTGGCTTCGCGGGTTTCCAGGGTGGCCTGCTGGGCCAGCTGCAGTGATTCCACCGGAGTGGGTGGGCGACCGTGGGTTCGTTGGAAATCCGCCGCGAGCACTCCCCGCCGGGTTTCGATGCTGGCTCGACGCGCCGACCATCGGGCATTCAACGCGGGGTCGACGCCGACGATTTCTCGTACCGGCCGTTTCCGCGGGTCCTGGTTCGGCCGTTCGGCGAATCGGAGCCCGAGATTGTCGCGGAGATGATTCTCTAGGGCGGTGTTATAGGTCTCCGACGCAACAACGGTTGCCTTGAACAGGATGCGGCCGTCGATGCTGAGCCAGCGTCCGTCGAGGGTTTGCACCTTGTTGGCGACGGCCACGTGGGTGTGCAGGTCTGGGTCTCCGGCGCGGCTGTCGCGGTGGGTGAAGGCGGCCGCGACCAGCCCTTGCACGTCCACCTGCCGTATCCCGTTGGCGCCGGTGCGGCTAAATAGGGCGTGTTGCTCGATGAAGCGCAACGCGTCAGAGACGGCGGCCCGGTGGGCCTTTTCGATCTGCGCGGCAACCGCCGGTTCGGCGAGCGCCCACAGCGTCGAGACGCTCTTCACCGGGGAAAAGGTGAGGTCGTAGCCGGCGACCGCGGTTGTCTGCGGCCGTGAGTGTTTAGCGATCGCGGCGGCCAGTTCCCGGGCATCCTGCGGCGGCCTGCCGTGCTGAGCGGCGAAGAGTTCGCGCGCCACCTCGGTGCGTACCCCGGCCCGCTCGCTGCGGGGAACCGGCCAGTCTTTGGGCAGGCCTGCCGCCGCATTGAGTTCGGCGATCCGCTTCGCAATCTGGACCCGAAACGGGGGGATGTCGTTGCGGTAAATCTTGAACGGCGCACCCAGCCGGGTTACCGCTTGATAGTCCCGGTCGGTGAGGTCGGGGCCTTGCAGTTGCTGCTGCCGCTGCGCGGCGAGGGGATGGAGGCCGACCCCGAACAGTGCCCGCATCTGCTCCGCAGTCACCGGATCGCCAGTCTTGAGACCGTCGATCCCAGCCAGCCCCGAGCCGATCCACACACCGGGACTCTCACCGCGCTCGGTGTAGTAGCTGGCGAGCGGGACATGGCCCTTCTCGGTCGCATCGAACGCCGCCACCTGCCTGGTCAGATAGTCATACCCCGACCCCGCGGTCAGCTTGTGGATACTCATCGTCACGCCAGCCATAAAGACGGCCGACCGTCGCCGGCGGTCTCCTAGACAGTCAGTCGGCCGACGTCATGGCGGGATCGCATCCGATGCAATTCGCCAGCCTTAGCCCCGGAATGAAAGAGGTGTGCTGGACATGACATTGCGGAGAGCTGGAGGAGGTACGCCTCGCGAGCTGGATTGGAGGTTGTGACCGCTCAACCCGCGTGAAACGGCGTAGGGAATGTGCTCTTCGTCGACAGAGGAAGTGGTGGTTATGGGCAAGCAGACAATGAGGCGGGCAGCCCGGCTGGCCGCCTCTCAGTTTTGCAGGCGAAGCACCGTCTTGAGCGAGCCGAACGTGACTGCCGCTAGAAAGGTTGGCCTTCGAAGTGTTAATGGCGCTCGGTGAACGAGACGCCGCCATCGCTGCCACCGAACAACGTGCTGGCGCCGCTTTGCAGGCGATGATCACCGACGAATCCTTGCCTGTGGCCGAGGCTGTGCAATGGTGTGCCGGCGTAATCAGCCACCGGGAGGCGGCCCGGCTACACCAGCTGGTCGATTCCACTAATAGCGCCGATGCGTGAATCGGTGTCGGAACATCTGAGTACGTTGGGCGATGCGGTGCAAATTGCGGCCGCCTGACACGATCAGGGCGAGGGGGCGCTGGTGAAGTACGACCTTCAACAGCTGGGCCCCACCGGCTTTCAAGACGTCGCCGCTGCGCTTGCCGTCGCAACCTTCGGAGCGGGAGTCCAAGTCATGGGCGCCGGTCGTGACGGCGGTCGCGACATGTACTACAAGGGGCCCCTCGTTTGGGCCAAGACCGACGAGCAGGTCGGCGAGGTCTGGGACGGCTACACGGTCTTCCAGGCCAAGCACAAGGCGGAGCTTGCCAGCAGGCCGGACGACAACGCGACCTGGCTGTGGGGGCAGCTTCGCGATGAACTCGACGATTGGGCTGACCCGAACAAAGGACGCGATCCCGTCCCCGACTACCTCGTCGTCGTCACGAACGCACCGCTGACCCCGGTCCCAGAAAGCGGTGGACATGACTTACTCAACAAGAGCATCGAGGCCTATATCGCCAAACTGTCCGATGATTCGCATGACATCAACGAGGCGGCGAAGCGGAAACGGCAAGCGAAGTACGCAAGGATCTCTCGGATCAAAAAGTGGAGGTTCTGGGACGCGAATGAGATCCAGACGCTTCTGAACCGTCATCCGGGCGTCAGGCGTGCCTTTGACGGTTTCTTCACCGCGACCGATGTGTTCGCCAGCCTTGCGGAGCTCACCGACAGCCTTCCGCTGAGCGAACTTGAACCTGGGCTGCGCGCGCATGCGCGCACAACGCTGATCGGTGAGGGCTTTATCTACTTCGACGAGGCAGGCAGCGGTGATGGCACCGGGATCACGCTCCACGAAGTGGCGATCGATCTACCGGTAACGAATGCTCACGGCCAGCGAAGCACCGTAATCCGGCAGGTACTTGACCGCGCGGAGCACATGCTCAAGCCGAAGGTAACTACCGTGGAGGCGCCACGCCATCTCATCCTGACTGGTGCTCCAGGCAACGGGAAGACCACCATCTCAAAGTTTCTTGTCCAGGTCTTTCGTGCGGCGATGCTCAATGGAGCCGGGGACCTCAGCGCTGATCATCAGCGAGTTATTAACGGAACTTCGGCTGCGCTCAGGCGGTACGGCCGCAGCCTGCCGAAACACCGTCGATGGGCCATGCGGATCGATCTGGCCGAGTACGCGCAAGAAGGCGGACTTGTTCAGGACTCCACCCTGCTGCGCTGGCTTGCCCATAAGGTCTCCGTGCGATCCAACGCTGGAGAAGTGAAACCGTCGGTTTTGCATGCGTGGATGAAGCAGTGGCCGTGGTTCCTTATCCTCGACGGTCTCGATGAGGTCACCGAACCGACTATGCGCAAGCGGCTGATTCAGAGGGTCACTGAGTTTGTCAACGACGCCGAGGCCGAGAACTGCGACGTCTTCGTCGTCCTCACCACTCGCCCTGTCGGCTACACGGAAAACATCGCTCCAACCCAGTTCCAGCGCATCGACCTTGACTACATGGAGCCTGCCGAGGCCGTGCGGTACGGGACGCTTGCCACCAAAGTTCGCTTGCGGGGCGACGTTGAGCGCATCGAGAAGGTCGTCAAGCAACTTCAGCAAGCCGCCGAGGACGAGGCGCTACGCAACCTTCTACGGACGCCGCTTCAAGTGCTCATCCTGACGATCATCCTTGACGGCGCGGGCCAACTCGCGCCTGATCGCTACAGCCTTTTCTGGGGCTACTACGAGACGGTGTTCAAGCGCGAGCGCGACAAGCAGGGCGGGCTCCACCACATGCTCCGGGAGTACGGACAGCAGATTCAGCAGCTCCATGAACGAGTCGGTTTCGAACTGCAGGTGCGGAGCGAGTCGGGAGACCGCTCTTACGCGACCCTCACGTCCGAGGAGTTGAAGCAGATCACTTGGCAGGTTCTGGACGAAGCGGGCTTCAGGCCATCAGGGAACGACGCGGGCCTGCTGGACAGCATCTTCGCGGCGGCCACGCAGCGGCTGGTGCTTATCGCGCCGCGCGGCAACGACGGGTACGGGTTCGACGTGCGCTCCCTTCAGGAACTCATGGCTGCTATGCAGCTGACGTCCGGCCCGCTCAACGAGGTCATCAGGCGCCTGCGGCGGGCCACAGCCAGCCCGCATTGGCGCAATACATGGATATTTGCTGCTGGACGATTGTTCGCGATTCCACAAAGCCACCAACATGAGGCTGTGGTCAGTCTGGTGGAGTCTGCTGACGAAGGTGCCGAGGACCGGCTTGGCGATATTGCGCCAATCGGGCCGCGTCTGGCGCTGGAGATCATTGACGACGGCATGGCACGTTCCCTCCCCAGGTGGCGCGCGCGTTTGATCTCCCATGGCCTCCGAGCGCTCAGCGAGCCGATCGCTGATGATCTACCCGGACTTGTTCGAGTAATGGTTCGCTTCGCAGACACCGGCGATGAGCAACGCAGGGCGGTTGCTGAAGGGCTGCGCGATGCGCTCGGAGGCGGTGACACCGCGCGAGCGACCGCCGAGCGGGTCCAATCGATAATCCCGGCAGTCGCCGAGGAGCTAGGCGCATCTGCTGAAGTCCGCGGCCTCGTTGGCGTCCGTAAGCGCCCGAGCTCGGCCGACCCGTCGGCACACCCAAATGGATGGGACGACTTCGATGCCGAAGTCATCAGTCACCCCGTGACGGGTCAAACCCGCCTTCTCTTCGTCGAAGCTGCCAATGCAATTCGCCGCATAGAGGAGAAAGGGTCGGTCGGGGAATCCGAAACCGATGCGATCGTCGCTGCGCTCGCCGACGACGACGCGGCCAAGGCCCTCTCGGTCGCTCTGGCCCACGTTGTTGCCCACGAGCCGGTACTCGTGCGGGCCGTGAGAGACGACATCCTTCCAGTCGTGCACCGTCGTCCCATCGGTAACCTGCTGCGCGGATAGTCGAGAACGCGCTGCGCCCCTGACAGGTCGGCGAGACCGGCGCAGGCCCTTGACGGCGCTTGCGAGGTGACCCCGATCCCGCCCCGGCCCATCCTTGAGCCGACGCGGGAGGAGTGGGGCGGAGCCGTCCGGCCCTACCAGCATTTCACCGGAATCTCGGCATACTCAACTCACGGCATCCCGATCAGCTTCGCTTGCGGTCGAAAGCATTTTTTAACTCTGCCATTGTGGGATTTCGTCCAAGCTCCCCTCAAATCTAAAAGGGGCACCAGGCCGACGGTAAGTGGGATCTCTGACGACCAAAGCAATGACCAGTGACCGCCTGCGTCTCCCGCCAACGCTTAGGGCCGCAAGAGCTGTGTATCCACAGGTCGTGGGCATACCGACCTCACGGCCGTCCCCTGTGGCTTCATTGGACAACTTCTACATAAGGAACGCCGAGCGGGCATGGAGCAGATGGACACGGAAGTCGTCGAAACGGTGACTGGCGTCGTGCGCTTACTTCGACGCGCAGCCGAGCTGGCTTGGATTGAAGCGGACCAAGGTGGTCCCCGATCGTCGAGTCAGCTACTTGCTTTGGGAATTGACTCGGCAGCGGACGAGGGATCTTTCCTGTTGCCTCGTCGCGCCCGGCTAGATGGGCCTACGCCGGTGGGCCACGACCCAGCAGAGCTTCTTGCTTCGGCGGAACAGTTGTTGCGCCGGATCTGTGTTGTAGGTGCGCCGCCTCGCCTGTTGGGCCTGAGGGCGCTGGTTGCCGAGCTGATCTTGGAGGCGAATACCGGTGCCGGCGCGTGACCGACGCACGGTCGGCGAGCTACTGGCCGATAGTGACGCGCTCTCGCGCGAAATGCTTCTCGACGTATCGGCGAAACAGGGTCCGGCCATGGTGAGGACGTGGGGCCAGGTCGTCCAGTCCGCGGCTCGACTCTGGGCGGTGCTTCCTCCGATTTCGGTCGCTGCGCCATCCGGGCCGGATCTGATGGTCCGTCTCCGCGTGATTGGGGATGGCATTGCGCACAGCACCTCGGCTAGTGGCTGGCCTGGTCTGGAGCCTATGGATGAACGCCTGCTTGAGATTGCTCGCAACCTGTCGCGGGCAGCGGACCTGGTCGAGCGTTACGGCCAGGATGTGCAGCCAACCAGCGCTGAGACACGAGCGGACATTACTGCTGCCCGGGCCCGGGTCATGCACACGCTCTATGTGGCTGCTCACGGTACGGCTGTCGCGCTGGGGGAGTACGCGAACGACCTCCGCAATCGGCTGCATTTGGACACTCAAAGGCGCCGGCCCGTCGGGCTGCGGCCCACTGTTCGTGAGATAGAGGCAGCTGAGGCAGTGCTCTCCCGCTTCGGAGTCTTCGAGCAAGTTGCGGCCGGATACGTGGCTGCTCATCCAGTCACTGCAAGCGTTCTTGGCGAAGTTCGCCCGACTCCTCCAACAACACGGCTCCAGTCCGCCTTGTCGGCGTGGGACATCCAGGTCCACCGCACGCTTGCGGCGCGTACGGACGCCGCTGACCTCGTGCGGCTAGGACGTGTTCAGGCGCTTATCGCTAGCGCTGCCGCAATCGTCACTGAAGCGGCTGGAGAAAAGGCCGAGATCGACCCCGAAATGGTCAGACGACTCACAGTCACCCTGGATGCTTCCCAGGTGGCGTGGAGCCGAATGGCGAAACGATGGGGTGAGTTAACCGGCCAAGACAGCCGTCCTGATCCAGCCTTGGCCCGCGCCGCAAGCGAGGTGCGAGCGGCAATATCCGCGACCGCGTGCAATCCGACCGGATGGGCGACGCCGGACCAGATCGCTGGCCGAGTCGATCTGAAGCGGGCACTTAAGAGCCTCCATCTGAGCATGGTCGGCGCGGTCGACCTCGCGCACATTGCGCGTGAGGTTGCGGCTACAGACCCGACATTGACTGCTCCGGCGCGTGTGATTGTCATGCGTGCTCAGGGAGAAGCTGAGATTGCAAGGGAGCAAGCCTTAACCGGATACGAAGGCATGACGTGGGCAAGTTCACGGCAGATCGCAACCAATCAGGCGATTCCGCTGCCCGAACCGGCTCGCCGTGGACTCGTCAATTTGTCAAACGATGTAATTGTCGCCTGCAACCGGGCAGTCGCTGCAGCGGCGCCGCTGGATCCTAGTGAGTCGGCACTGCTCGAAAAATCCAGCCCTCCGGCGTCCGTTCGGCGTCCGGGCCAAAGCCGACAGATGCCTCGCCAGGAACCGGCTCCAAGGGGGCGTCCACGGTGAGTCACCCTACGCACAGACGAAGTAATGAAGAGCCGCGAGAGCTCGATCCGAAGTGGTTCACGGTTTCGCAGGTCGCCCAGCTCCTGGGCTACGGGGAAACGAAGGTCCGAACGTTGATCATCTCCGGAGACCTTCGCTCGCTCAAAGACGGCCGTGCTCGACGCGTGCTACCTGAGTGGGTAGATGACTACATCCGAAATCGAGCGTCAAGTTCCGACGACAGCTGGAGACGATGACGCGGCGGCATAACGGAGAGGGCTCAATCTTCCCGTATCGGAATGGGTTTGCGGCTTACGCCTGGATTGTGACGCCCGATGGCCGGCGCCAGAGGAAATACGTATACGGAAAAAGCCGGCAGGCGGTACATGACAGATGGCTGAAGTTGGTGGCGGCGGCTCGCCGTGGGCCAGTAGCGCCGTCCGTGCCATCGCTTCGCCAGTATCTAGACCGTTGGCTGCGGGAAACGGTCCGACCGAATCTGGCGCCCTCAACGGTTGCCAATTATGAGTTCTTCAGCAAGGCCTATATCAATCCGAGCCTTGGTTCGAAGCGGCTGGATCGGCTCACCGTCCGTGACGTGCAGCTTTGGATGAACGATCTAAGGGAGCGGTGTCAGTGCTGCGCGCAAGGCAAAGATGCGGCCAGGCGCCGACCAAGGTGTTGCGCCGCTGGAAAGTGTTGTCGACAGATTGCCTCTGAGTGGACCCGGCATCAGGCATGGACAATTCTGCAAAGTGCGTTGAGCGCAGCCGTGCGCGAAGAGCTGGTTTCACGTAACGTGGCGGCGCTGGTGAAGGTATCCACACCACGAGCGCGAAGGACTCTGGTCTGGACCGTCGACCAGTCACGCCAGTTTCTTGAGAACGCACGTGATGAGAACGATCCCTATTACGTCGCCTATGTACTCATGCTGGTTCTGGGTCTCCGGCGTGGAGAAGTTTTAGGACTTGGCTGGGACGATGTCGATCTTGATGCGGGCAAGGCAATCATCGCCTGGCAGCTTCAGCGAGTTCGGGGACAACTTTTGCGGCGACCCACCAAGACTGCTGCTTCGGACTCAGCTCTGCCCCTCCCACAGATCTGTGTCACGGCGCTGGAATCCCGCCGCGACACCGAACGGCAGCTGCGTGCGAAGGCGCAAGCGTGGCGTGAGTCGCATCTTGTGTTGTCAACTCCACTCGGAACTCCTGTCGATCCACGTAACTTCCATCGCGCCTTCATCGCACGATGCAGGAAGGCTGGCGTTCCCGTTACAACGGTTCACGCAACTCGTAAGGCCTGCGCCTCACTTCTGGTCGCCTTGGACGTCCATCCTCGGGTGGCGATGCAGATCCTGCGGCACAGCCAGATTGCGGTGACGATGGATGTATATAGCCAAGTCACCAGTGACGCCACTTCGAGGGCGTTAAAGCGCCTCGGCAAGGAACTTGAAGGCCGTTGAGCGGCGCCGTCGTTGCTGTACTTTGTTGCTGTACTCAAGCCGAAACGGGTTCACCGAAGCCTACAAAAGTGGCTCTGACTAGGGTGGAGCCAAGGGGACTCGAACCCCTAACCCCTTGCTTGCAAAGCAAGTGCGCTACCAATTGCGCCATGGCCCCGGACAGCCGGAGGCCCCATCCCCGAGAGCGGCCCGGCCGACCCACGATGTTACGTCATGGCGATTGCCGACACCAACGCTGAAAACTTCACTTCAACGGAAGTACCTTCGTTGATTTCACGCTCAGCGCGCGGGGCGCGAGTTCGCCTGGGGTGAAGTTCTCAGCGGAACCGGTCGGCCAAATTCTCAGAATCGCCCCCGAGCGAAGGCAGCGGGCGACTCTGCACGCTCAGCGCAAGCCAGAAGTTCCCGCTCGGGGGGCGATTCCGCGAAAGATCACATAGGGTCGCCTCGCCGCCCGAGTCCACGTACGCTGTTGCCCATGTGGTCCCAGCGCGAAGTCATCGACTACGCGCTGCAGCGACGCTCCACGCTCCAGGCGCTCCGGCGCCCTGGACGCCGACTCGCCCTGCAGGAAGCTTGTGACGCGGATCCGATGTTGATCCGCGCGGCCAAGCACCACGGCGAGCCAGCGAGCGTGGACTGCCCTGTTTGTGAGTCAGACGAGCTGGTCAACCTGCAATACGTGTTCGGCGACCAGCTGGGGCAGTACTCCGGGCGCATCAAGCGGACCGCAGAACTAGAAGAGATGGCACACGAGTTCGGGGAGTTTAAGGTCGTGGTCGTCGAAGTTTGCCCAGCCTGTGGCTGGAACCACATGATCCTTTCCTATCTGCTTGGCGACGGGGTGAAGCGCAAACCTCCTCGTCGACAGCAAACGGTTGAGGATATTTATGGCTGATCCCCACTGGGGACCGGTCGAATGGCACCCCCAAGACACTGGAGCGCGCCCCAAAACACGGAAGTCCCGCCGAAGGTGGGCACGAGGCATCGGCATCGCCATCGGCGCGCTGACCATTTTCGGCATGCTCAGCGTCGCCGGCGTTGTCGCGTACGGCTACAACACGACCAAGCTGCCCGCCGCAAACGCGGAGTTCAATACCGCGACCACCTTCGTTTACTACAAGGACGGCAAGAGTCAGCTTGGCGACTTCGCCATCCAGAACCGCACTCCACTCACCTACACGCAGCTGCCGGAAACGATAAAACAGGCCGCGATTGCCGCCGAAAACCGCACCTTCTGGACCGACCAGGGCATCTCCATCCGCGGCATGGTCCGTGCCGCTTGGAAGATCGCCCGCGGCACCGACGTTCAGGGCGGCTCAACGATCACCCAGCAATACATCAAGATCTTGTACCTGAACTCCGAGCGCACCATGAAGCGCAAATTCCGAGAGCTCTTCCTCGCGTACAAGATCAACAAGAAGATGAGCAAGGAAGACATCCTCGCCGGCTACCTCAACACGATCTACTTCGGGCACGGCGCGTACGGCGTACAAGCGGCCAGCAAGGAATACTTCGACATCGACGCCAAGAAGCTGAGCGTCCCACAGGCGGCCTTCCTTGCGACCGTAGTCAACAACCCGAGTCTGTACGACCCTGAGGACACCGACAATCACGCCCGGATCCTCAGCCGCTACCGCTACGTCCTGCATTCGATGGCCGAGATGGGCAATATCACCCCTGTCCAGGAGGCCAAGTACGCCCAGAAGCTGCCCAAATTCCCCAAGGTTCCGGCCAATCGACGCTACGGCGGGCCGAAAGGCTTCCTGCTCAAGATGGTCGAGCATGAGCTCGGCGCTGCGGGTTTCGACTCCTCTCAAATCAGCGGTGGCGGCCTCAAGATCACCACCACCTTCGACAAGGGCGCCCAGCAGGCCGCAGTCGAGGCAGCCCAGAAGTACACGAAGCAGTCCGCTCGGGCCGTCGGCCGAAAGTCGTCCAGCCTGCATGCCGCGCTAGCGTCGGTGGATGTGAACAACGGCGAGGTGATCGCCCTCTACGGCGGACCCGACTTTGTGAAGAACTCCCGCAACTGGGCCACGACGCCACGCCCGACCGCCTCGACGTTCAAGACCTACGCCCTGGCAGCCGGCTTAAAGGACGGGTTCAGTCTGGCCGACAAATTCAATGGCAACACCTGGAAGCCGCCGGGCGACAAGAACCCGGTTCGCAACGAATTCAGCCACCAATACGGCCCCAAAGTGGACTTGATCAAGGCCACCAAGGACTCGATCAACACGGCGTTCGTGGATCTCACCACCCAGATGGACAACGGCCCGCGCAAGATCATGCGCATGGCGCGGGCAGTGGGCGCACCCAAGGGCCCCGGCTGGGACAACAACGACCGCATCCCGCTGGGAACCGCCGAGGTGAGTCCGCTCGCCCAGGCCAGCGCGTACGCGACCTTCGCCAATGACGGCGTTGTGGTCTCGAACCACGTCGTACGCGAGGTCCGGGATCGAAAGGGCAGGTTGATCTACGAGGCCAATCCGGAGAAGAAGCGCGTTATCGAGGAGGACATCGCACACGACGTCACGTTCGCCCTTTCCAATGTGGTCGAGCAGGGCACTGGACGCGCCGTTCAGACTCTGGATCGCCCGGTTGCCGGCAAGACGGGAACCAAGGACCGGAAGAACGCCGACGGTTCGAGCGACATCGTCTCGGCATGGTTCGTGGCCTACACCAGGCAGATCTCCACCGCGGTCATGTATGTCGCGGGTAATGATGGTAATGGTGATCTTGACAAGTACGCCCGGCCCGGTGACAGCACCTTCTTCGGTGCCACCTATCCGGCCTTGACCTGGGCGGATTACATGAAGTCCGCGGCAAAGGGTCAAACGGTCAAGGAGTTCGCGCCACCGGCGTACGTGAACAGAGATAAGCTCCCCAAGCCGGAGCAGACCATGCAGGAGACTCTGCACCCGACGGATGAACCCACTCCGGCGCCCGAGCCGAGTCAGACCTGGCAATGGCCGCCAGGTTGGCCGACACCATCGGCCACAAGGACCAAGAGTGGTCCCGGAGGCACCAAGACGACGACTCAGCCCCGTTGGAAGCGACTCCTCCCGAGCGGAAATCCGACCGGCGGACAAGGTTGAGCAGAGTCCCGGCCGTGCTTGACGCGAGATCGGCTCACACCCTGCCATCGGCGACTGATGATTTTGTGAGCAGGGTCAGTCAGCGAATCGGCGGACCGCTGGGACGGTACGCGGCAGCCGGCCGGGCTTGGTGGAATCCGCTACGCGTCACGCTGCTGGTCGGGACTATGACCTATCTGATCGGCGTGGTATTCCGCGTGCCCTGCCGTATCACCGAGGCCGGTCAGGCGCCGGATCACTTCAAATATCTGTGCTACTCCGACATCGGGCTGCTCTACGCCGGTCGCGGCCTGCTGCAAGGCAACACTCCCTACCTGGACTCCGGTGACTACCCGATCTTGGAATACCCGGTGCTCACCGGCTGGTTCCTGGAGCTGGAGCGGGTGATCACTCGAGCGCTCGGCGGCCTGCAGGGGCCCGGACTTACCGATCAACAGCAAGTTGACTCGACGTTGATCTTCGTTGACGTCAACACGGTTCTGCTCGGCGCCTTGTTTTTGATCGCGCTGTGGGCCTTGGTGCGTACCCCAGTGGGCCGGCCCTGGGACGCCATGATGTTGGCGGCATCGCCCTGCGTCGCTGCTGCCGCCTTGATCAACTGGGACATGCTGCCGGCAGCTCTCACCGGACTCGCCATGGCGTTCTGGTCGGCACGCAAGCCGGGCTTAGCCGGTGTGATGCTCGGGCTCGGTGCCGCCGCCAAGCTCTATCCGGCACTGCTGCTCGGCCCACTTTTTCTCCTATGCCTACGTGCCAAACGCATGGGCGACTTCGTCATGACACTGTCGACGTTCCTGGTGAGCTGGGGTCTGGTCAATCTGCCGGTACTACTGCTGGCACCGGATGCTTGGTTCAGTTTTTGGCAATACAACGAAGAACGCGGCGGCGACCTCGGCTCTATCTGGTACGTGCTCTCCCTCGCGGGCCATCCAGTGCCTTATCTCAACTGGGTCAGCGGCGGACTGTTCCTGCTCTGCTGCATCGGCATCTTGATCTTGATCTTGTACGCGCCAGTCAGACCGCGGTTTGGCGCCATGGCGTTCCTGGTCATTGCCGCGTTCCTGATGACCAACAAGGTCTACTCGCCGCAATACGTACTCTGGCTGCTGCCGTTGATGATCTTGGCTCGACCGAAGTGGCGGGATTGGTTGATCTTCAGCGCCGGCGAGCTGATCTACTTCGTTGCGATCTGGTGGCATTTGGGCGGCTTCCTGACTCCGGGTGACAGCTCAGCGGACCGGATTTATTGGCTCTCGGTTTTGATCAGGCTCTGCACCCAGAGCTGGGTCGTGATCATGGTGGTCCGTGACGCGATACGGCCCGGCCACGATCCGGTACGCCGTGAGGGAGCCGACGACCCCACCGGCGGTGTACTCGATGAGGCGCCAGATGCCCGCTGGTTCCGGGTGTTCGCGGGCACAACGACCCCAAGGCGGGTCGCGTGACGAGCCCGATGAGCGCCGCGGTTGTCGAAGCGCGCTCATCGACAGACCTCGGCCACGCCAGCACTTCCGCGCCGGGAAGGATCGTTGTGCAGGCCTGGCTGGCCAGCCGCGGACTGATCTTCGCAGTCGCCCTGGTGCTGGCTGTGCTCCAGCACCGCACGCTCACCAACATGGTGAGCAATTGGGATGTACAGCATTTCGGCAACCTTGCGGCCGGCGGATATCTTGCCGAGCCCGATGGCACGTTGATGGCCTTCTTCCCGGGCTGGCCCGGGATCCTGTGGCTATTTGATCAGTTGGGTGTGCCGGTCACGATCAGCGGCGTGATGATCTCGACGGCCTGCTCAGCCGTCGCGGCCGCCGCGCTTTACCGGCTGGGCGGCCCATGGGCGGCGGTCGCCTGGCTCTTCGCTCCGACTGCCGTCTTCACGGTCGTGCCCTACACCGAATCGCTGTTCTGCGCTCTGGCGTTCTGGGCCTGGGAACGGGCCCGCGCCGATCGCTGGCTGGCCGCGACGCTGCTCACCACGCTCGCGTGCACCGTGCGCGTTTCGGGTCTGTTCTTGATCGTCGCGCTGCTCGTCATGATCTTCACTAGCGGCAAGCTGGCACCGATCAAGCTGCGGCGCGCTGCCCTAATGCTGATACCGGCGTCGATGATCATGGCCTTTGCGACGTACCTGTACGGCCTCACCGGCAGCTGGACGGCCTGGTATCGCGCTCAGTCGACGGGATGGGTGCGCGAGCTTACCTGGCCCTGGGATTCTTTCCTGAACACGATTCCGGCGATCCTGCCCGGCGCGTACACCAATCATCCCTGGTGGGCAGCGGTCTTCCGGGGCGAGATGATCTCGATGGCCGTCGGCATTGGCGTCACCATCTGGTGCATTGCGGTGAGTTTTCGCGTTAGGAAGTCTCCGAACGCGGCTCTGTTGATCCCGGGGGGGACGACCCCCCCGCGCCCCCCCGGGTTGAGTCGCACAATGTGGGGCGAGGCGAGCTGGGTCGGCGTACAGGTACTCGCCTTCTCCTTGTCGTACTGGTTCTTCTCGGTCAACCGTGCGACGCTGCTCTGGTTTCCGCTGTGGATCATGATTGGTCGCTCGGTTGCTGGTCCCGGCCGCTTTCCGCAGCTGCATCGAGTGCTGGTGGCCTCTGCCTTCACGATCGAAATCCTGCTGATGCTCTGGTGGAGCTGGTTGTTCTTTACCGGCCACTGGGCCAGCTAAGACCTCAGCGTGAGATGACCGGGAAGCTGCAGCGGGCCGGCATCAGATCACCTAAGCTGGATCCTTGGTGACTCGGTCGGGGGACATCGGGGAAAGTTGCCAATGCGGGCCCTGGCCGGGATCTAACCAATGTCAGGTCTCAGAGGGGAATCGTGGTCCGCTACCGCAGGACGGCAATTGCTGCACTGGCTGCCTCCGCATTACTCCTGACATCCGGCGCTGCGTACGCGCGCGAGCTCAGGCTGCAGAAGGTCGCCCGTGAGGCCCCCACTGTCTCGAGCATGAGCTGGGCCGATTACCGGGGCGATCTCACTGACCTTTCGAGCACTGACAAGGTGTTCGATGGCGCCAGGGCGATGGCATACATGATGGGAATCAACGACGAGAGCACGTTCAGACTCAACGTTCAGGGCCTTCCCGAAAGCGCGACCAGCAAGGATTATCCGGCACACCTCCACGAGGGCCCCTGCGTGGCCGGCGACGGTGCAGCTGCACCAGGTCACTACAACACCCAAAAGGAGACCGGACTTCCTTCGCCTTGGGCGATTAGCGATCAAACGGAGGTCCACCTTGATTTCAAGGTGAATTCCGACGGAAGCGCCCAGATAACGGTGACTGTGCCATTCATCCCGAAGGCCGGCGCTCGCTCGATTGTGATCCACAGTGATGAGCCGCCGCCGCCCGGATCCTCTCCCCTTCGCCTGGCCTGCCTGCCGCTCGAGATCAAGCAGTTGACCGGCCGGAACTAGCAAACGCATCTAATCGCCACCTGGTCGGCCGTTTGAACCCTATTACCCTGACTGGGTGGAACGGATGTGGATTGACCTGGAAGGCCTAGCCAACCTGCGCGACGTCGGCGGAATTCCGACTAGCGACGGCGGCAAGATCATTCCCGGTCGGCTGCTCCGGTCGGACAATCTCCAGACGCTCAGCATCTCTGACGTCGATCAGCTGCTCGGCCTCGGCCTTACCGATGTCATCGACATGCGCAGTGACTACGAGGTCCAGCAGGAGGGACCCACTCGACTGATCAGCTCCAGCGTACGGATCCAGCAGTTCTCACTCTTTCGTGAGTGGGAGATCGGCGTGGGAGAGGACAAGCCGGACGTACGCCCCGAGGTGCTGCCTGAAGAGGCCTTGCCCTGGATCGATCTAGAGCCCAGCGTCCAGCTCGACAACGACGTCGCGTCGGTCTACTTCTCCTATCTGGTGGATCGCCCCGACTCGGTAGTCTCCGCCTTGCGGGCCGTCGCGCAAGCACCGGGTGCGGCGCTCGTGCACTGTGCCGCGGGCAAGGACCGCACCGGCACCATCGTCGCGCTGGCCCTGTCGGTAGCTGATGCCGATCAGCAAGCGATCATCGATGACTACGCGGCGAGCTCGGAGCGTGTGGCCGAGGTGGTGGCACGCTTGAAGGCCTCTGCGACGTACGCGGAAAATCTGGAAGATCGAGACCTGTCCTCACACCTGAGCCATCCAGAAACCATGATCAGCTTCCTGCGCCACATCGACGAGACGTTTGGGAGCGTGACGCAGATGTTGATCAAGATGGGCTGGACCGAGGAAGACAACGAGCAGCTCCGCACCAAGCTCCGTGGGTGACAAGTCGAACCGTAACCGTGGCGAATGAAACCCGGGAGATCGTTCTGAGCATGCAGGACCTTCGTGAGGTCACCCGTTACGCCGCCGAGAGTGCGCAGGAAGTCCTTGAGATCTTTGAGAGAGTACACCCGGCCGACTCTCATGCCCGCGACGCGATTGACGCTGCATGGACCTTCGCTCGAGGTGGCAAGCGCGGGAAGATACTGCGCGACACCGCATTGGCCGCGCAGAAGGCTGCCCGAGACGCAGAGACCGAAGCCGCGGGCGAGGCGGCTCGAGCAGCGATGTGTGCAGCATCCGCTGCGTACTTGCATCCGCTGGCAGACGCCCATCAGGTGAAGCACATTCTCGGAGCAGCTGCCTACGCGGCGAGGGCGGCCGAACTCATCGCAGGTGATGATGGAGATGTCGGCGCCGCTCACCTTCAGCATGCGCTTCGGCGCGCGACACCGGCCGTGGTAGCGGTGCTCGAACGCTACCCTGCGGCACCGCCTAGCCGAATGCGCGTCGGGCAGCTACTTCGCGATCTTGATGAGGCCCTCCGGGTTTGATTGCTCGGTTCGCTAGCGCTCGCTAGGTCCAGGCCACACAGTCAACGGTCGCTGTGGTCAGCCGCAGCTCCACCGGAATCTCGTCGCCAATCCGCGGCGGCTTCTCCTTCGCCGGCAGGAAGACTTGACTTGATTGCATATGCGGCGGCTCCAGGAACCACCGCTTCTTGCCGTTGATCGTGTACGGGCTCAGGGCCAGCCCGGCAGCAGCGAGCGACCCGGTGGCCAGCGCGATCGCTCGATGCCGCAAAGTCTTTGCCGAGGTCGGTGCCTCCATGCCAATGCCATGTGAAGTGCCGCCAGCCACCACCACGATCCAACCGTCAGCCGGACAGACGCGCTGCCGGTAGCCGGCCCGTTCGCCGCGCTTGATCGGATGGACATCTAACACGGTGGCGGTGTTGGTACGCGCCAACTTGTCACCCAGCCAAAGCCTGGTGCCGACTCGCTGCCGTACCGCGACCGGATTGCGGTCTGCTCCGCCCAACTGCCGAGCCAGGCCGACGGTTTCCTCCGACGGCAGATGCGAGAACCACAGCGTCGCCGGCGCCACCGCGAGGGCAGCCCGGCTGAGACGCTCGGCTTCGGCGTAGCGACCATCGACATGCAGCGGCAGGTGAATGGTCCAGCCCTCAAAGCGCACGCCGGGCAACAGGTTAGTGACCTTTCCAAGATCATCTTGCGGGATTCCGAGGCGTCGCATGGAGGTCAGGAGCTCCACCAGAACCCGCGGCTGATCATCACGGGCAGCCAGCAGCTCGAGATCCGATAGCCGGGAAACTGTAGTGATCACCGCAGGCTCCGAGCTCAGCTCGGCCGCTAGCGAGCTGGAAGAGTCCCATGGGTTCAAGATCACCACATCGCCCGAAAAGACCTCTCGGACGAGATCGACCTCGGAAGGAATGCCGACCGCGATGGTGTCCGCGCCGAGATTCTTGGACTCCTCGGCGAGTCGGCGCAGGCCGAACCCGTATCCGTTGCCCTTGATCACGGGGACAATGCCGGGCGTCGCGCCTGCCACGGTGCGCAGGTGCTCCCGCCAGCGTTCCGCGTCCACACGCAGTGTTACTCCACTCATGTCAATACGATTGCACTCATTGGGATAGTGATCACCGACGTTTCATATAGAGGTCGAAAGCCTTGTACAGCAGGGGATTGAGGGGAAGATCCCATTCGCCGAGATACTCCACCGCCTCACCGCCGGTGCCCACCTTGAACTGGATCAGACCCAGATGCGGATCATCGGCCTCCAGCCCTTCGGTGATACCACGGAGGTCGTAGATTGTGGCACCCGCCTCCAGTGCATCGAGGATCATCTGCCACTGAATCGCATTCGAACCTCGGACCTCACGCTTGTCGGTCGAGCTCGCGCCGTAGGAGTACCAGGTGTGCTGACCGACGCGCACCCAGGTCGTTGCCGCCACAAGATCATCCTCGTGGTGGGCAAGGTAGAGCCGGATTCGATCAGGATCCTCGGCCAGCAAGGCGTTGAACATAGTTTGGAAGTACGACAGCGGCCGCGGTCTGAAATGATCACGCTCCGCGGTCTCGACATAAAGCCGATGAAACTCGGGAAGTTGATCAACTGCGCCGCGGCGTACCACAACGCCTGCCTTGGCCGCCTTCTTGATGTTGCGCCGCCACAGCTGATTCATCCCAGTGAGCAGTTCATCAGGAGTACGTCCCGCAATCGGCAGTTGGAAGACGAATCGTGGTTGTCCGGCGGCAAAACCTTCCTCGTCTTCTTGCGGCTGGCGCCAGCCCAGCTCTCGCAATTGGTTACGAGTCCGAGTGGTCTCGTGAATGACCTGATCAGGCATTGCCTCGCTGAGCCGGGTCACTTGTTCGTCGGCGATCGCCGCCTTGATCGTTTCGGCGCTCCAGCGGCGCGCGACGGCGGGCGCTCCGATCCGGATGCCGAAGGCACCAGCTCCGCGTACATGATCAGCCAATGGCCGTAGCCATTCGCCGATATCTGGAGCTGCCCAATCGATCACCGGCCCTTCGGGCAGGTATGCGAGATACTTCTTGATCTTGGGGAGCTGCCGATAGAGCACGAGCCCGGCGCCGACGGGTCCATCCTTGCCGTTGAACCAGCCCACCGACTCGCTGCGCCACTCACTTTTGACCTGTCCCCAGGCTGGCGTCTGCAGGAAGCTCACCGAGGGTTGCGCGGCGTTGAACTCGCGATGCCGATCAACCTCGATAGTGCGTACCGAAAGAGCCACAGGTGAGAATGTAATGCACGTGAGTTGGATGCGTCCTGAGCCTCTCAAAGGATGCCGCACCGCATTTCGACGAGCTCAGCGCACTTTGCAAGCGGTTGCGCGCGACTTTCTCTCGTGGCGCAACACAAAGGCGGCCCGGAAAGCCCGAAGGACGAGTACCGTTCAGGTGAAGTCTCTCGGGCTGCCCGGAATAGGCCCAACGCATCGGCCCCCGTGTTTCCCCGCGCGGGTTGGTCCCATCCCCTGTGCGGACCGCCTATTCCGGGTTAAACCTGAGCCTGTGATGCGTCTTGAACCTGTCCTTGCGCCGTGAGCTCGTCGAGCTCCCGTCATACGCAAAGCTCCTCGCTGGTACAGAAGTGCTTGTGCAGTAGATGCCCGTTGGTGCCCAGCGCGAGTACGTCGATCCGGTTTTCGCCCCACGATACGGCCGCCGGAGTGTCGTCGATGGCGCCGCCGATAGTCTCCCAGCGAGTCCAGCTACGGCCGTTCCATGACTTGTGCTGCAGGGTGTTGTTGTCGCCCTCACGAAAAAGATCAAGTCGACGCAGTCCCCAGGTCGACACTGCGACGTCGGAGTGCAGTCCGCCACCAAGATCATCCGGCCGCTGCCAGGTCGAGCCGTCATAGGACATTTGGTACAGATGGTTGTCGCGGCCGCGGAAGAAGACATCGATCAAGTTCGGGCCCCGCGAAACCGCTGCAGGTGCGCCTTCCAGGTTGCCGCCGAGGCGTTCGAACTCACTCCAACCCGCGCCGTTCCACGATCGGTGGTAGAGCGCATTGTCGCCGCCTTTAACGAAGACATCGAGCCGATTTTCCGCCCAAGACGCCACCGAAGGGTTCGACGTGAGGTAGCCGCCAAGCGGGACATAGCCCAGCCATGCTCCCCCAGCCCAGACCTTCGTCCAGAGCTGGTTGTCGGTGCCGCGGACAAAGATGTCGAGCCGGTCCGGGCCCCACGCTACGGCGCTTGGCGCGCCCATGATGGCCGGACCAAGATCATCGGGCGGATACCAGGCGTTGCCGTCGTACGCCTGGTGCAGCATAGTCTGGCCGGCTGCCTGGGCAAAGACGTCCAGTCTGTTCACGCTCCACGAAGCCACGCTCGGTGCCGAGGCGTACCCGCCGCCGAGATCTTCCCAGTCGGTCCACTGGTAGGCAATCGGTGTTGGCGACGGAGTTGGTGATGGTGTCGCGGACATCGTCGGGATGGTGATCGGTGTCGCGGCCGGAACGGCAGGCCGCAGCATGACGACGAGACCGATACTGGCAAGGAGCAAGACCGAGACGCCAAGGATCGCCGGCCACCACCAGCGGCGGCGCCCTTGCAGCATCCCCAGCAGCATGACCCAGCACACTAGCCCCCTTCACCGCCGAGTTGTCAGAATCTGAGCAC
>Ga0307406_10000548_pt1 | contig 21663 bp, 22 predicted proteins | sample 322Cmetagenome_3_FD_203706 | JGI IMG/M metagenome (GOLD analysis project Ga0307406, IMG submission 203706) | Maize rhizosphere microbial communities from greenhouse at UC Davis, California, United States - 322HYB-C-2 | ecosystem: Host-associated > Plants > Roots > Rhizosphere > Soil | place...
CGGCGGCATCGTCCGACCTCATCGCGACGCACTTCATGCTCACCATGGAAGGCGTGATCCACACCCTCCAGGCGCTGCTGTTCGTCGGCCCGATCCTCGGCTACTTCGTCACCAAGCGCATCTGCATCGCGCTGCAGAAGAAGGACCGCGAGATCGTGCTGCACGGTTACGAGTCCGGACGCATCGTCCGCCTCCCCGGCGGCGAGTTCATCGAGGTGCACCAGCCGGTCGACCAGTACGACCGCTGGAAGCTCATCGACGTCGACGGCTACGAGCCGCTGGTGGTCCGTCCGAACGCCAAGGGCCGCATCTCGTGGACCGAGAACCTCCGTTCCTCGATCTCGCGCTGGTTCTTCGAAGACCGCCTCGCCCCGCTCACGCAGGCAGAGGTTGACGAAGCGGACTCGCACCAGCACCACGTCACGGCTCACAACGAAGAGACCGAGGCAGCCGAGATCCAGGGCGCTCACGAGCGTGCAGGTGCACCGGATGCACCGCTCGTCGCCAGCGAGACGCACGTCGACGAGACGGCGAACACGCCGAGCACCGTGATCGCCACAGAGCCCGCGAAGAAGCCTCGCAAGAAGAAGTCGGAGGAGGGCGAGTAGTCGCCACTCCCCCATCGATGAAGGCCCCGTCCGATCCGGACGGGGCCTTCGTCGTTGCGGTCGCTGTGAAAGGATCGAAGAGTGACCTCCGTCGTACAGCTCATCCGTTCCGCCTCTCTCGCCGACGCCCCCTACGCCTATGCCGCCACTGCACCGGCCGGGTCGCGCCTCATCTTCCTCGCCGGCTCCTGCCCTCTGAACGAGGACGGTACGACGGCCGCCCCCGGTGACTATGCCGCGCAGGCCGCGCAGTGCATGAAGACGCTCACCGAGGCGCTCGAGGCCGCCGGTGCACGGCTCACCGATGTCATCAGCACACGCGTCCTCGTGGCCTCATCCGACCAGGCCGATCTCGTCGAAGCGTGGGATGTCGTGCATGCCGCGTTCGGCGCGCACGATGTGCCGAGCACGCTCCTGGGCGTGACCGTTCTCGGCTACCACGACCAGCTCGTCGAGATCGAAGCCGTCGCCGCTGTCCGAGGCGAACAGCAGTGACGACGTCCGTGCGCGCCGCACGCACCGAAGACGCCGCAGCACTCGAAGCGATCGAGGTCGCCGCCGACACGCTGCTCATCGATCGGTTCTCCGCTTCCGACTGGCCTCCCCCGACGGATGCCGAGGAGCGCGCCTCCCTTCCCGGATTCGTGCTGGTCGCAGAGTCGGCGGAAGCCGGCGAGGTGCCGACTCTGGTCGGCTTCGTGCACGTGCTCGAGATCGACGGACACGCTCACCTCGAACAGCTCTCCGTTCTCCCCTCCTTCGGACGGCGCGGGATCGGTCGCCGCCTCGTCGACGCCGCTCTCGCCGAGGCCCGGCATCGAGGCCATGCGCTCATCACCCTCCGGACATACGCGGACGTGCCCTGGAACGCGCCGTTCTATGCCTCCTGCGGCTTCATCGAGAGCGAGCCGGGCTCGGACTTCCACCGCCGTCTGGTCGCCACGGAGGATGCCCTGGAGCTCGCGATCCACGGACGACGCCTGCAGATGACCGCCGTCCTCTGACGGGGTGGATGCTGTCGCGAATCCGGCGACGAGCGACAGGAATGCGCTGAGGCGGCGAGACCTCCCCGAATAGGCTGAGGACATGATCGATCGTGCCGACTTCTTCGCCGCCAAGCTCGCCTACGAGACCGATGCCAGTGACGTCCACGCAGCCCGGAAGGCCGGCGACGACCTGGTCGTGATCGATGTTCGGTCCGATGAGGCTTGGGCGCAGGGACGCGTTGCGGGCGCCGTGCACATGCACTACAGCGAGATCGCCACCCGAGCTCCTCGAGAGATCGCCGCCGACGCAGAGGTCGTGGTGTACTGCTGGAGTCCCGGCTGCAACGCCGGTGCCAAGGGCGCGCTCGAGTTCGCTAAGCTCGGCTACCGCGTCCGCGAGATGATCGGCGGCTTCGAGTACTGGGTCCGCGAGGGCTATCCCGTGGAAGATGCCGACGGTATCCACCACCGCCCGGTCGACCCGCTCACCGGTGTGGCTCGCATCCGCACCCGCGCCTGATTAGGCCTCGCGGCCCGAGATACGAAGAAGGCCCCCGGATCGCTCCGGGGGCCTTCTTCCTTGCTGATCGTCAGCGTGCGAAATGACCGCGGTAGTACTCGTACACCCAGCCGACGATCGCTACCACGAAGATCGCGAGCCCGATCGGAAGCAGGAATTGTCCGACGGCGAGTCCGACGACGAAGATGCCGGCGGAAGCCGCGAGCACGATCGGCCACCACGACCACGGGCTGAATTCACCGAGCTCGGGATCGCCGTCGTCGATGTCGGCCGTGAGGATGTCCTCCGGCAGCTCACCGCCCTGGGCGCCGTGGGTGCGGTCGAGGTAGAACGCGATCATCGCGCCCATGAAGGCGGCGAAGAACAGCGCGACCGTTCCGACCCACTCGATCCGCATCGCGAAGTTCTCGTTCGGCGTGGCGAGGATGTGCCAGCCGGTGTAGACGACGCCGACGAGAGCGAAGAAGGCGGTCAGGATCCACCAGAGAATGACGTTGTCGCGCATGACTTAGTGGGCCTCTCGCTCGCCGGGCGCGGTGGTCGCGAACTCGGCAGCCTCGGGGTGGTTCAGGTCGAAGGCCGGGCGCTCGCTGCGGATGCGCGGGATCGACGTGAAGTTGTGACGCGGCGGCGGGCAGGACGTCGCCCACTCGAGCGAGGCGCCGTATCCCCACGGGTCGTTGACCGTGACCTTCGGAGCCTTGCGCGCCGTGATCCAGACGTTCAGGAAGAACGGGAGCATCGAGGCGCCGAGGATGATCGCACCGATCGTCGAGACCTGGTTCTGCCAGGTCCAGCCGTCGGCCGCCGAGTAGTCCGCGTAGCGACGCACCATGCCGTCGACACCCAGCCAGTGCTGGATGAGGAACGTCATGTGGAAACCGATGAACAGCATCCAGAAGTGCACGTAGCCGAGGCGCTCGTTGAGCATGCGGCCTGTCCACTTCGGCCACCAGAAGTAGAAGCCGGCGAACATGGCGAACACCACGGTGCCGAAGACGACGTAGTGGAAGTGCGCGACGACGAAGTACGAGTCGGAGAGCGCGAAGTCCAGCGGCGGGGCCGCGAGGATGACGCCGGTCAGACCGCCGAAGACGAACGAGACCAGGAAGCCGAGTGCGAAGACCATCGGCGTTTCGAAGGTCACGGACCCTCGCCAGAGCGTGCCGATCCAGTTGAAGATCTTCACACCCGTCGGCACCGCGATGAGCATCGTCATCAGGGCGAAGAACGGCAGGAGCACCGATCCCGTGACGTACATGTGGTGCGCCCACACGGCGACGGAGAGCGCCGCGATGGCGATGGTCGCGTAGACGAGCGTCTTGTATCCGAAGATCGGCTTGCGGCTGAACACCGGGAAGATCTCCGAGACGATGCCGAAGAACGGCAGCGCGATGATGTACACCTCGGGGTGACCGAAGAACCAGAACAGATGCTGCCAGAGCAGGACGCCGCCGTTGGCCGGGTCGTAGATGTGCGCACCCAGGATGCGGTCGGCGGCGGCGGCGAAGATCGCTGCCGCGAGCACGGGGAAGGCCATCAGCACGAGGAGGCTCGTGATGAGCGTGTTCCACGAGAAGATCGGCATGCGCCACATCGTCATTCCCGGAGCACGCATCGTGATGATCGTGGTGATGAAGTTCACGGCACCGAGGATCGTTCCGAAACCGGAGATTCCGAGTCCGACCATCCAGAGGTTGCCGCCGGCGCCCGGCGTGAACGAGGCCCCGGCGAGCGGCTGATAGGCGAACCAGCCGAACGAGGCCGCACCCTGCGGGGTGAGGAAGCCGGCGACGGCGATCGTCGAGCCGAAGAGGAACAGCCAGAACGCGAAGGCGTTCAGACGCGGGAACGCGACGTCGGGGGCACCGAGCTGCAGCGGCAGGATCGCATTCGCGAAGCCGGCGAACAGCGGGGTCGCGAACATGAGCAGCATGATCGTGCCGTGCATCGTGAAGAGCTGGTTGTACTGCTCCTTCGTCGGGATGATCTGCATTCCCGGCGCGAACAGCTCGGCGCGGATGACGAGGGCCATCACACCGCCGAGAAGGAAGAACAGCACGGACGCGATCAGGTACATGTACCCGATGGTCTTGTGGTCGGTGGAGGTGATCCACTTGACGACGATGTTGCCCTTCTGCTCGACGCGCGAGGAGCTCATCAGAGCGGCCTGGCGGGCGGGCAGAGTCGTGGGTCGAGAGCGAGGGGCCTCATCGGTGCGGGGGGCTTCAGTGGTCGACATGGCTTACTCCTCTCCTTCCTCGGAGTCGTTCTTCCCGGTGGTGCCGGGGAAGTTCGAGAGACGGTCGTACTCGTCCGTGATGTCTCCCGTGTTGCCCTTCTCCTTGAGCGACTCGAGGTAGGCGTCGTATTCGTCCTGCTCGACGACCTTCACGTTGAAGAGCATCATCGAGTGGTACTCGCCGCAGAGCTCGGCGCACTTGCCGGCGTACTCGCCGACCCTGGTCGGGATGAAGGACCAGGAGTTGTCCTTCCCGATGAACATGTCCTTCTTGTAGAGGAAGTCGATGATCCAGAACGAGTGGATGACGTCGCGCGACTGCAGATCGATCGTGACCTTCTTGTCGACCGGCAGCACCAGAGTGGGCAGCTGCGCCTGGTCGATGTTGCCCTCGGCGTCGGGCTGGGCCTGGATGCCCATCGTCCAGACGGTGTCGTCATCGGACTCGGCGTCGTACTGGAAGTCCCACGCCCACTGCTTGGCGATCGCGGTGATCTCGACGTCGGGGTCATCCCACTTCGCCTCGATCTCCGTCTGATCGCGAGCCGTGAAGAAGAACATTCCCAGCACCAGGATGAGCGGCACGATCGTGTAGAAGATCTCGATCGGCATGTTGTAGCGCATCTGCACCGGCAGGCCGGTCTGGCCCTTGCGACGGCGGTACGCGATCGCGGCCCAGGCCATCAGGCCCCAGGTGATGATGCCGACGGCGAGCAGGACGATCCAGGAGTTCACCCAGAGAGACGAGACCCGCTCGGTCTGGTTGGTGGCCGCAGGCTCACCCTCGATGAAGCCGGGAAGGTAGCCGTTCAACTCGGTGGTGGTACATCCCGCCAGGACCACGGCTGCCGCCACTCCCAAGGGGAGAGCGACCCAACGAAGGCGGTGTTTCGAGGGCACGATGCACCTTTCAGATTGCGGACAGGGCACACCCCAAGTCTAGGGCAACCTCACACCTGATTCATGCCAACCATGCAGGTTGGCGGGGGCGTCCGGATCAGTGGAAGCTGTCACCGCACGCGCAGCTGCCGGCCGCGTTGGGGTTGTCGATCGTGAAGCCCTGCTCCGAGATCGTGTCCTTGAAATCGATGGATGCACCGTCGAGATACGGGACGCTCATGTTGTCGACGATGACCTCGACGCCGTCGAAGTCGACCGTCTCGTCGCCCTCGAGGTAGCGCTCGTCGAAGTAGAGCTGGTAGATCAGTCCGGAGCATCCGCCCGGCTGCACGGCGACGCGCAGACGCAGGTCGTCGCGACCCTCCTGCTCGAGGAGGTTCTTGACCTTGACGGCAGCGGCGTCGGTCAGGCTGATGCCGTGGGCGTGGGTGGTCGTCTCAGCGGAAGTCAGTGTGGTGTCGCTCATGTCGCTCCTTGTCACGGGGCCGCAGGGGCACGGCGTTCCCGGTAATTCTACCGCCGGTAGGACCGGAAGGCTCAGACGTCGCGCGCGTTCATCCGCGCGAGCAGCAGGGCCTCGGTCGCGACGGCGTGGCGGAACGTGTCGAGGTGAAGCGACTCGTTGGGGCTGTGGGCCCGCGAGTGCGGGTCCTCGACGCCGGTGACCAGGATCTGCGCGTCGGGGAACTCGCGTACGAGGTCGGCGATGAACGGGATCGATCCGCCGACCCCGAGGTCGACCGGCGGCACGCCGTAGCCGTCGCGCATCGCGTCGCGGGTGAGGCCGACGGCCCATCCGCTGGTGTCCACCAGGAAGCCGTTGCCGAGATCGACGTCCGAGAATTCGAGCTCGGCCCCGAAGGGCGCGTTGGCGCGCAGGTGCCGCTCGAGCGCCGCGTAGGCGTCCTCCCCCGTCTGGCCGGGGGCCACGCGCGCGCTGATCACGACCGTGACCTCGGGGAGCAGGGTGTTGGATGCCGCGGCCACGCTCGTGGCGTCGATGCCGATGACCGTGATCGACGGCTTGTTCCAGATGCGGCTGAGGATCGTGCCGTTCCCGATCGGCGTCGTGCCGGGGAGCAGGCCCGCCTCATCGCGCAGCGTCGCCTCGCTGTACTCGGGTGTCGGCGCATCGCGCTCGGTCAGTCCGTCGACGGCGACGGAGCCGTCGGCGTTCCAGAGCGTCGACAGCATCCCGATGGTCGTCATCATCGCGTCGGGCGCCGCACCACCGAACATGCCGGAGTGCGATGCGTGGTCGAGTGTGCGCACGCGCACCGTGAAGCGGGCGTTCCCGCGCAGCGATACCGTGAGGCCCGGCGTGACGGAGTCCCAGTTCCCGGAATCGGCGACGACGATGGCATCGGCTCGCAGCGCCTCCTTGTTGTCGGAGAGGAACTGCGCGAAGGAGCGGGAGCCGTACTCCTCCTCCCCCTCGATGAACATCGCGATGCCCAGGTCGAGATCGTCGCCGATCACCTCGCTGACCGCGCGGATCGACGCGATGTGCGCCATGATCCCCGCCTTGTCGTCGGCGGCACCGCGTCCGTAGAGACGACCGTCGCGCACCGTCGGCTCGAACGGCGGCGTCTCCCACAGCGCGTCGTCTCCAGGAGGCTGCACGTCGTGGTGAGCGTAGAGCAGGATCGTGGGCTTGCCGTTGCGCGCCGCACGCGTGGCCAGCACCGCGGGCTGTCCGTGCTCGTCGGTACCGGGGATCGCCGCGCGCAGCACGCGCACCTCGTCGAAGACGCCCGTGCCCTCGGCCAGCGAGGCCACGGCATCCGCACTGCGCTCCAGCTGCGTCTGATCGAACGCCGGCCACGCCATCCCGGGGATCCGGACGAGATGTCCCAGGTCCGACAGGGCCGACGGGATGCCCGTCGCCACCGCTTCGAGCACGGCCGCCTCGGATTCGGTGGACGGTGTCGACGGAGCGGGGTGAGCAGAAGAGGTCATGCGAGTAATCTTAAGGTGATCTCTTTTCAGCGAACCGAGGACTCTCGTGGCCACTACCCCTGTCTCCCCTTCGACGAACGACGACGCTTCCGAAACGCCAGCCGTCGGCAAGGGTCGCGCGACGCCGACCCGCGCGGAGCAGGAGGCGGCCCGTCGCCGTCCCCTCGTCGCCAACACCAAGGAGGCGAAGGCCGCGGCCCGCGCCGAGCTCAACGAGCGGCGTGCACGCGCGCAGGCCGGCATGGCCGCAGGTGACGAGAAGTTCCTTCCGGCGCGCGACAAGGGTCCGCAGCGCCGCTGGGTGCGCGACTACGTGGATGCCGGCTGGCACCCCGCCGAGTTCGTGATGGCGGTCATGGTGCTCGTCATCCTCGCCTCGCTGATCCCCGCGAACCTCGCGATCTCCTTCTACGCCTACATCGTGATGATGGGCTACCTGGTGATCGCGATCGGCGGCATGATCCTGCTCGGTTTCCGGGTCAAGCGCAAGGTCGCGGCGAAGTTCGGCGCCGAGCGCATGGAGAAGGGCCTCGGCTGGTACGCCGGCATGCGCGCGCTGCAGATGCGGTTCATGCGTCTGCCGAAGCCGCAGGTCAAGCGCGGACAGTACCCCGACTGACCAGTCCCCTGTTGAGCTCGCGGCCCCAGAACGGGCCGCGGTAGAGGAACGCCGTGTACCCCTGCACCAGGGTCGCGCCGGCATCCAGTCGCTCCTGCACGTCGGAGGGCGTCTCGACGCCGCCGACCGCGATGACGCAGAACTCGGCGGGCACGGCCTCGCGCACGACGCGAATCACCTCGAGCGACCGCTGCTTCAGAGGCGCGCCGGAGAGGCCGCCCGCGCCTGCCGCCTCGACGACCGCATCATCCGTGAGCAGCCCGTCGCGGCTGATCGTGGTGTTGTGGGCGATGATGCCGGCGAGGCCCTCCTCGACCGCCATCCTCGAGATCGCGGCGATCTCCTCGTCGGGAAGGTCGGGCGCGATCTTGACGAGCAGCGGCGTCGATCCGGACGCCTCACGCACGGCACGCAGCAGGGGTGCGAGGGTCTCGACGGCCTGCAGGCCCCGAAGGCCCGGCGTGTTGGGCGAGGAGACGTTGACGGCCAGATAGTCGGCCAGCGGCGCGAGCCTGGTGGCGGACGCCACATAGTCGGCGGTGGCGTCCTCGACCTCGACGACCCGGCTCTTGCCGATGTTGACGCCGATCACGGTGTCGGGTGCGCCTCTTCGCAGCTTCGCGAGGCGGCGCGCCACGGCATCCGCCCCCTGGTTGTTGAACCCCATGCGGTTGATCACGGCGCGATCCGCGATAAGGCGGAAGAGACGCGGCTTGGGGTTCCCCTCCTGCGGGATCGCCGTCACGGTGCCCACCTCGACGTGGCCGAAGCCGAGCGCCGCGAGGCCGCGCACGCCGACGGCGTTCTTGTCGAAGCCTGCCGCGATGCCGAAGGGCGACGGGAAGGTCAGGCCGAGGGCCTCGACGCGGAGCGACGGATCGGGGCGGGTCAGCCCACGGGTCACCGATGAGAACGGCGGCGTCCCGAGGACACGGATCACCACCATGCCGGCGTGATGGGCGAACTCGGGATCGAAGCGCGAGAGGACAGCGCGGAAGAGCAGCGGATACATCCCTGCCAGATTACCGGTCCGCCGGCTCCTGCCCTGCGTGGTCGGCACGCAGATCGGTGATCGCGGATTCGAAGTCCTCGAGGGAGTCGAACGCCTGGTAGACGCTGGCGAAGCGCAGGAAGGCGACCTCGTCGAGCTCGCGCAGAGGTCCGAGGATCGCAAGGCCGATCTCATTCGTGTCGAGCTGCGAGACACCGGTCTGCCGGACCGCCTCCTCCACCCGCTGCGCAAGGATCGCGAGGTCCGCCTCGGTCACGGGGCGCCCCTGGCAGGCTTTGCGCACACCCGAGATGACCTTCTCGCGGCTGAACGGCTCCATGACGCCGGACCGCTTGATCACGTTGAGGCTCGCGGTCTCGGTCGTCGTGAAACGGCCTCCGCACTCCGGGCACTGACGGCGCCGCCGGATGGAGAGCCCGTCGTCGCTGGTGCGCGAATCGATGACGCGCGAGTCGGAGTGACGGCAGAAGGGGCAGTGCATCTGACCGATCCTACGCCGTGAAGCGCGCCTCGATCGCCTCGCCGTGGGCGGGCAACACCTCGGCGTTCGCCAGCGCGACGACCCCCTCGCGCACCGAGGCGAGCGCCTTGCGGTCGTAGGAGATGACCTGCTGCGGCCGAAGGAACGTGTAGGCGCCGAGTCCGGGCGCGTAGCGCGCTTGTCCCCCGGTCGGCAGCACGTGATTGCTGCCGGCCATGTAGTCGCCGAGGCTGACCGGAGTCTGATCCCCGACGAAGACCGCGCCCGCGCTGGTGAAGGCGGATGCCGCCTCTTCGGCGTCGGCGAGGTGGAGCTCGAGGTGCTCGGGCGCGTAGGCGTTGCTGAACGACGTCGCCATGGCCCGCCCGTCGACCAGCACGATCGCGGACTGCGGCCCGTCGAGCGCCACGCGCACGCGCTCGCTGTGCCGGGTCGCCGCGGCCTGCCGGTCGACCTCGACCGCGACCTGCTCGGCGAGCTCCACCGCGTCGGTGACCAGCACGGCGGATGCCTGCTCGTCGTGCTCGGCTTGGCTGATCAGGTCGGCGGCGACGAGTCGCGGGTCGGCGCTCGCATCCGCGACGATGAGGATCTCGGTGGCACCGGCCTCCGAATCCGTGCCGACGACACCGGCGACGGCACGCTTGGCCGAGGCCACGAAGTTGTTGCCCGGGCCGGAGACGACATCGACCGGGTCGAGGCCGATCGTCGGGACTCCCCACGCGAGCGCACCGATCGCTCCGGCGCCGCCCATCGCGTAGACCTCGCTGATCCCGAGCAGAGCGGCTGCGGCGAGGATCGTCGGGTGGATGCGACCGTCGTGGTCGGCCTGCGGCGGTGAGGCGAGGGCGATGTGCTGCACCCCGGCGACCTGTGCGGGGACGACGTTCATGATGACGCTCGACGGGTACACCGCCTTGCCGCCCGGGATGTAGACCCCGGCGCGGGCGACCGGCTGCCAGCGCTGCAGGATCCGGGCACCGGGACCGATCTCGGTGATCTGCGGGGCAGGCACCTGAGCCTCGGACCCTTGGCGCACCCGGACGATCGCCTCCTCGAGCGCGGCGCGCACGGTCGGATCGACGGACGCGAGCGCCTCGGTGAGGTGCTCGGCGGGAACCCGCACGGCGTGGTCGGTCACGCGGTCGAACCGCTCCGCCTGCTCGCGCAGCGCGGCTTCCCCGCGGTCGCGCACGTCGTCGACGATGCGCGTGGCGGTCTCGAGCGCTTCTGCGCGCGCCTGCGTGGCGCGCGGGACGGCGGCGAGCATGCCAGCCGGCGAGAGCTCGCGCCCTCGCAGATCGATCGTTCGCATGTCAGCCCTTCGTGATGTCGGAGATCTCGTGGAGGTAGCCGATGCGGCCGTCGTCATGGCGGATGACGTACGCGCCTCCCCGATCCTCGATCACCAGAGCCCAGGCACTCGGCCCGATGCGGAACAGCGGTTCGCCGCGCTCGTCGTGCACATCGCGCTCCGACGGCGCGAGGATCCAGAACGGCTGCGCGACGGGCGCGGCCTCACGCGGGTTGGTCGCGTCGAGATCGGCCGCATCCGTGTCGTCGTCGACGTACGGCTGCTCCTCGGCGATCTCGCCCGGCTCCACGCGCGCGGCCGTCTCGAGCAGCGATTCGATGCTGCCGGTGTCCGAGACGATCTCCTGCTCCTGGCCACGGGACCGTCGGGAGTAGGTGGGCACGTATTCCTCGTCGGCCGTCACCTGTTCGGTGCCGGTGTCGCCGCCGGAGGCGTGCGCCACGAGCGGGACCTGCGCCGCGAGATCCAGCCGCGCGACCTCGTCTGTCGCCTGCTGCCCGGTGAGCTCCTGATCGAACCCGGGAGGGAACGCGGTGGTCTCCGTGAAGTCGGCGGTGTTCCCGGGTGCCGGAGCGTCTGCTGCCTGCGCGGCGGAGTCCTGCGCGAAGCCGGCCTCGGGAGCCGGGGCAGCCTCAGGAGCGGGAGCGGGAGCGGGCTCGGGCCGCGGACGCGCGATGACCGGGCGGACCGGATTCGCGTTGCGGTGGGCCAGGGTCACCAGGCGACCGTGGAAGTCCTCCTTCAGCCCTGGGATGATCGGGGCGAAGACCGTGAGCACGACCAGGGCGAGCGACGTCAGCAACAGGAGCACGCCGTTCCAGGGGAGACTCCAGAACCCTCCCTCGATCAGCGTGGAGACGGCGAGCCACAGCGTCCCGATCCAGACGGTCGCGGACACCGAGAAGGCGACCGAGGCGAACTGATCGATCCCCAGCGACCCGACGCGACGGATGCCGTCCGGCGAGAAGCGCCGGAGCACCAGGAGGAACACGGCAGCGGTCGGAACGCCGATCGGCAGGATCCACTGGATGCCGACCCCCCAGAGCGAGAGACCACCACCCAGAGGGAAGAACGAGACGACGAAAGACACCAGCCATACACCCACGATGAGGAGCTCGCGCAGCGTGAAGCCGAGGATGCCGAACTCCGGCGTGACGTCCTCGTCGTAGAGGACGCCGTCGTCGTCGCTGAAGGTCTCGTCCTCGATGTCCGACTGTTCGGGCAGATCCGTGCTCATGGTCGTCCTTTCGTCACGGTGCTCGACCGGGGCGTGCATCTTGCCCCCGACGGCTCACGATCCTACCCGCTCACCCCAGACAGGCGGGGCCGAGCAGTGACTTGAGGTCACCGAACAGGTCGGCGGAGACCTTGACCGGCATCGGCACCTCGAAGACCTTCGCGCTTCCGCCGCGGTGCACCCGCAGCAGGACCTCGGTCTCGCCGTTGTGCCGGCGGAGGATCTCGGCGAGCTCGTTCATGACGCGTTCGGTCGCGCGCTGTTCGGCGAGGACGAGCGACAGCGGACCGGCCGCGTCGAACGAGCCGACGTCCGGCGCGAAAGCCGATTGGGCATGGAGGTTCAGCCCGTCGTCGCGCCGCGAGACGCGTCCACGCACGGCCAGGATCGAGTCCTGCTGCAGGATGTGCTGGAACTCGATATAGGTCTTGCCCATGAACATCACGGTGACCTCGCCGTTGAAGTCCTCGACCGTGATCATGCCGTACGGGTTGCCGCTGGCTTTCGCGACGCGGTGCTGCACGCTGGTCACCAGACCCGCGACCGTCACCTGGTCGCCGTCCTGCATGTCCTCGGAGTTGTTCAGGTCGTGGATGGAGATCGACGCATGCTTGGCGAGCGGAACCTCGAGGCCGGCGAGCGGGTGATCGGACACGTAGAGACCTAGCATCTCGCGCTCGAAGGCGAGCTTGTCCTTCTTGATCCACTCCGGACGGACGGGCACCTTGGCCGGGGCGACTTCTTCGGTGCCGTCGTAGAGGCTGTCGAAGTCGAACCCGATCGCTCCCTGCGCCTCGTTCCGCTTGCGGTCGACGGCGGCCTCGACGGCGTCTTCGTGCACCTCCATGAGGGCGCGGCGCGAGTCTCCCATCGTGTCGAAGGCGCCGGCCTTGATCAGGGATTCGACGGTGCGCTTGTTCGAGACGTGCAGCGGGACCTTGTCGAGGAAGTGGTGGAAGGAATCGAAGCGCGCGTCTTTTCGCGCCTTCACGATGCCCTCGACGACGTTGCTTCCTACGTTGCGGACGGCCCCGAGACCGAAGCGGATGTCGTCTCCGATGGCCGCAAAGTAGTTGATCGACTCGGAGACGTCGGGCGGGAGCACCTTGATCCCCATGCGGCGGCACTCGTTCAGATACAGCGCCATCTTGTCCTTGGAGTCGCCGACACTGGTGAGGAGCGCGGCCATGTACTCGGCGGGATAGTGCGCCTTGAGGTACGCGGTCCAGTACGAGACCACGCCGTAGGCAGCCGAGTGCGCTTTGTTGAACGCGTAGTCGGAGAACGGCAGCAGGATCTCCCAGAGCGCGTTGACGGCGCCGTCGGAGTACCCGTTCGCGTGCATGCCGGCCTGGAAGCCCTCGAACTGCTTGTCCAGCTCGGATTTCTTCTTCTTGCCCATCGCGCGGCGGAGGATGTCGGCCTGACCGAGCGAGAACCCGGCCACGCGCTGCGCGATGGCCATGACCTGCTCCTGGTAGATGATCAGACCGTAGGACTCCTCGAGGATGTCGGCGAGCGACTCGGTGAACTCGGGGTGGATCGGCGTGATCGGCTGCGCGCCGTTCTTGCGGAGCGCGTAGTTCGTGTGCGAGTTCGCGCCCATGGGACCGGGGCGGTAGAGCGCGATGAGGGCCGAGATGTCACCGAAGTTGTCGGGCTTCATGAGGCGCATCAGCGACCGCATCGGGCCACCGTCGAGCTGGAAGACGCCGAGCGACTCGCCGCGGCCCAGGAGGTCGTAGGCGCCGCGATCGTCGAGCGGAAGGTGCTCGAGGTCGAGCTCCTCGCCGCGGTTCATGCGGATGTTGTCGAGGGCGTCCGAGATGATCGTGAGGTTGCGCAGCCCCAGGAAGTCCATCTTGATCAGACCGAGCGACTCGCACGACGGGTAGTCGAACTGGGTGACGATCTGGCCGTCCTGCTCGCGTCGCATGATCGGGATGATGTCGAGCAGAGGCTCGGACGACATGATCACACCGGCCGCGTGGACACCCCACTGGCGCTTCAGGCCCTCGAGTCCGAGGGCGCGATCGAAGACCGTCTTCGCCTCGGGATCGGTCTCGATGAGAGCGCGGAACTCGCTCGCCTCCTTGTACCGCTGATGCGAGGAGTCGAACATGCCGTCGAGGGGCATGTCCTTGCCCATCACGGGCGGCGGCATCGCCTTGGTCAGCCGCTCCCCCATGCTGAACGGGAAGCCCAGCACGCGTCCGGCATCCTTCAGGGCCTGCTTGGACTTGATGGTGCCATAGGTGACGATCTGCGCGACGCGCTCGGAGCCATACTTCTGGGTCACGTAGTCGATGACCTCGCCACGGCGACGGTCATCGAAGTCGACGTCGAAGTCGGGCATCGAGACACGGTCGGGGTTGAGGAAGCGCTCGAAGATGAGGCCGTGCTCGAGCGGGTCGAGGTCGGTGATCCGCATGGCGTAGGCGACCATCGAACCGGCACCGGACCCACGACCCGGACCGACGCGGATGCCGTTGTCCTTGGCCCAGTTGATGAAGTCGGCGACGACGAGGAAGTAGCCGGGGAACCCCATCTGCAGGATGATGCCGGTCTCGTACTCGGCCTGCTTGCGGACCTTGTCGGGGATGCCGTTGGGGTAGCGGTACTGGAGGCCGACCTCGACCTCCTTGATGAGCCAGCTGTCCTCGGTCTCGCCATCGGGGACCGGGAACCGCGGCATGTAGTTCGCGGCGGTGTTGAACTCGACCTCACAGCGCTCGGCGATCAGCAGCGTGTTGTCGCAGGCCTCGGGGTTGTCGCGGAAGAGCTGGCGCATCTCGGCGGCGGTCTTGATGTAGTAGCCGTCGCCGTCGAACTTGAAGCGGTTGGGGTCGTCGAGCGTCGAACCGGACTGCACGCAGAGCAGCGCCTCGTGCGCATCGGCCTCGTGCTGGTGCGTGTAGTGCGAGTCGTTGGTGCCGACCAGCGGGATGTTCAGATCCTTCGCGAGTCGCAGCAGATCGGTCATCACACGGCGCTCGATGGAGAGCCCGTGGTCCATGATCTCGGCGAAGTAGTTCTCCTTGCCGAACAGGTCCTGGAACTCCGCGGCGGCGGCCCGCGCGGCGTCGTACTGCCCGAGACGAAGGCGGGTCTGGATCTCACCGGAGGGGCACCCGGTCGTCGCGATCAGCCCCTTGGAGTACGTCTGGAGCAGCTCGCGGTCCATCCGCGGCTTGAAGTAGTAGCCCTCCATGCTCGATCGGGAGCTGAGCCGGAAGAGGTTGTGCATGCCCTCGGTCGTCTCGCTCCACATCGTCATGTGGGTGTAGGCGCCGGAACCGGAGACGTCGTCGCTCTTCTGGTCGGGTGACCCCCACTGCACGCGCGACTTGTCGCTGCGGTGCGTTCCCGGGGTCACATAGGCCTCGAGACCGATGATCGGCTTGACCCCCGCCGCGTTGGCCGCCTTGTAGAACTCGAAGGCCGCGAACGTGTTGCCGTGATCGGTCACCGCGATGGCCGGCATCCCGTAATCGGCGGCCGCCTGCGTCATCGCCGCGATCTTCGCTGCACCGTCGAGCATCGAGTATTCGCTGTGCACATGGAGGTGGGCGAAGGAGTCGGATGCCATGCCTTCGAGTCTACTTTCGACGTCTGACGTCGGGCGCCGAAGAGCCCCGACATCACGAAGGGATGCCGGGGCTCTTGTGCAGCGCCGCCGTTTACGGGAGAGCGTCGATGATGGAGACGGTGAACCTGCGGTGGATGTCCGGCACATCCGACGGCGCCATGTCCCCCTCGGCCCCGTCGGTCCGGTCGAAGCGGACCGTGTACTCGGTCGCCCACCCGGTGGTGGTGTCGATCGACACCGTCGTCGTTCGCGCGCCCTGCCAGCCGTCGGAACGGATCCGGTACGTGACGACGCTTCCCTGGGTCGACACGCGCTCGGCCCGGGGGGTGAGCGCCAACGCCTCCAAGAACGTCGCTCTGGTCGCCGCCGGAGCGTAGTTCGACAGCAGCACGCCGGCGATGTCCAGGGCGACGCCTCCCTCCACATCCGATTGCTCAGGATTCAGAGCGGCCTGGTCGCGGAAGTACTGGATCAGCGCCGCTGGATCCTGCGGATACACCGTGTACGACTCGAGAGATCCGAGCAGCGGACCGATCTCCCCACCGATGCCTCCCGTGGAGATCGTCTCCTGCGTCTCCTGCCGCACGGGCAGCATGTTGTCCCAGGCCACCGCATCTCCTGGCGCCTGATCCTCGGGAAAGGAACGGATGCGCTCGTTCGACGGCCCGTAGCGGTAGACCCACTCGCCGGACCGATCGCCGGGCATGTACAGATGGAAGATCGACCTCACCTGAAGCGCGGTGATCGGCGGGTACTGCCCCGGCCGGTAGAACCACTGGTAGATCGACACCTCCGGGCCCCGGTACAGCAGTGCCTCGTCGACCGTCTCGATGCTCAGGTACTGACCGGCCTGCGGGGTGGTGCCGGGGAAGGGCTCCGTGATCGTCGTGCCAGAGGTCGGCTCGGGCTTGGGAATGGTCGGACCCGGCTCACGAGGATCCGCGGTGGGAGCGGGAATCGCCTCCACCTGCGGAGAGGGAGTCGTGAGCTGGCTGACCACCACGACGCCCGTCGTGACCGCAGCCACACCGGCCACTGCCCCGGCGATCACGAACATCGGCCGCTTCATGAGGCGCTTGCGCTCCGCGCTCCGGCTGTCGTCGATCCCCTGGAGCAGTCGGAGGCGGGACGCGATGATCCGGTCCTCCGTCAGGCTCGTTCCTGCATTCACGTCACGCACGCGCTCGAAAACGTCCATCGACCGCTCCTTCCTTCTCGTTCACGACTCGTTCTCGGGTGATCGCCCTGGCCGGATCCAACCGCGTCCGTATGCGGTTCATCCGGGACCGGACGGTCCCGACGGGGACGCCCAGGGCGACGGCGACCTCTTCGTAGGTCAGGTCTCCCCAGGCGTAGAGCAGGAGGGTCTCCCGATCCTTGACAGAGAGGGCCGCGATCCGCGGCGCCAGCTCGCGGGTGGAGATCTCCGCATCGAGACGCGCGATCGTCGTCTCGAGGTCTCCGTGGGAGATGTGCTCCTCGCGCTGCGCCGACTCCACGCTCGACCGGAAGTGCTTGGCCTCCCGGGCCCGATGCTTCCGGATCAGCCGGGACGCTATCCCGTACAACCACGGAAGCGCCGAGTCCCAGGAAGTGTCGAACGACTTCCGTCGTGCGAACGCGACCAGGAACGTCTCACTGAGGATGTCCTCGCCCGCATCGGGGCCGAGACGGCGGGCGGCGTAGCCGCCCACCGTCCGGGAGTGCCGATCGAACAGTTCGGCGAAGGCTCGGGGCTGCCCGAGCGACCGCTGAATGATCTCGCTGTCTGTGCTCACACTATGTATTGCCCGGTAGAGCGCGGACGGTTCACGACTTCTTCGACTTCCCCAGATCGAGTCTCATCAGCACCCGGGGAAAGCCGTCGAGAATCGAGTCCGTGTCGGCCGCTTTCGTGAAGCCCGCGTCTTCGAACAGCCTCCTCGTGCCGACGTACGCCATCGTGAGGTTCACCTTCTCGCCGCGGTTGTCGACGGGATACCCCTCGATCGCCGGCGCACCGCGTTTCTTCGCGTAGGCGACGGCGCCCTCGATCAGGGCGTGCGAGATGCCCTGCTTGCGATGCCCTGGCCGCACCCTGAGACACCACAGCGACCAGACGTCGAGGTCGTCGATGTGCGGGATGAGCCGATTGCGCGCGAAGCTCGTATCCCTCCGCGGATACACCGCCGCCCAGCCGACCGGCTCGTCGTCGAGGTAGGCGATCACACCCGGCGGCGGATCCTGATGGCACAGCTCCCTCACCCGGTCGGCGCGCGCCGTGCCTTTCAGCGCGACGTTCTCCTTGCTGCCGATGCGATAGCTCAGGCAGAAGCAGACATTCGACGTCGGATTCTTCGGACCGACCAGTGTCGCAACGTCGTCGAACACGGTCGCCGGACGCACCTCGATGCTCATGCGCCCAGTGTGTCGCACGCCGACGACATCACCGGGGAGAAGCGCGGGCTACTCCCCGCGCAGGACGTCGAGAGCGTGCTGGAAGTCCGCAGGATACGACGACGAGAACTGCACCCACTCCCCCGTCGCCGGGTGCGTGAAGGCCAGCTGGTGCGCGTGCAGCCACTGCCGCGTCAGGCCGAGCCGGGCGGACAGCGTCGGATCGGCGCCGTAGAGCGGGTCGCCGACGCACGGATGCCGATGCGCGGCCATGTGCACGCGGATCTGGTGGGTGCGTCCGGTCTCGAGATGGATCTCGAGCAGCGAAGCACCGGGAAACGCCTCGAGGGTCTCGTAGTGCGTCACGGAGGGTTTCCCGTCCGGGACGACGGCGAACTTCCAGGAGTGATTCGGGTGGCGACCGATCGAGGCCTCTATCGTGCCGGCGAGCGGATCCGGATGCCCCTGCACGACAGCGTGGTAGATCTTCTCGACCGTGCGCTCCTTGAAGGCGTGCTTGAGCGCCGTGTATGCGGCCTCGGTCTTCGCGACGACCATCAGCCCGCTCGTGCCGACGTCGAGACGGTGGACGACCCCCTGACGCTCGGCCGCCCCGCTGGTCGCGATCCGGAATCCCGCGGCGGCGAGGGCGCCGATGACGGTCGGCCCCTCCCATCCGACGGACGGATGGGCCGCGACGCCGGAGGGCTTGTCGACCACGACGATGTCGTCGTCGTCGTAGACGATGCCGAGCTCGGGCACGGCGATCGGGATGATCCGCGGCGCCTCTTTGGGCTGCCACTCCACCTCGAGCCATGCACCGCTGCGCAGGCGGTCCGACTTGTCCAGCACGACGCCGTCGAGCTGCACTCCGCCTGCAGAGGCGACATCGGCGGCGAAGGTGCGTGAGAAGCCGAGCATGCGCGCGAGCGCGGCGTCGACGCGCTGGCCATCCATGCCGTCGGGAACGGGAAGGGACCGCGATTCCACTGTCAGCGACCGTCCGACGGTGACGAGGGATCCTCGGCGGCGACGGCGGCGGCTTCAGCCTCCTCGTCGGTCTCGACCGGCGCATGATCCCGCTCCCGGGTCCCGTCGAAGCGAAGGCCGAGCACGACGAGCAGTGCGACCGAGATCATCCCGGTCACGATGAAGATGTCCGCGACGTTGAAGATCGCCGGCATCATCCAGGGCATCGAGATCATGTCGACGACGTGACCGTTGCCGAAACCCGGCTCGCGGAACAGACGGTCGGTGAGGTTGCCGAGCACGCCGCCGAGAAGCGCGCCGAGGACGACCGTCCACCATCGCGACCGGACGTTGAAGGCCTTCCAGATGATCACGGCGGCGACGACGCTCAGAGCGATGGTGAAGATCCAGGTCACGCCGCTGCCGAGCGAGAAAGCTGCGCCCGAGTTGCGGATGTAATACAGCTGAAGGAACTCTCCGAGTACGGGCACGACCTCATGCAGAGGAAGGTTCTCGATCGTGAGGTGCTTCACAAACTGATCGGCGGCCAGCACCACCGCTGCGAGAATCGCAACGATCGCACCGGCCGCCGACCGACGAAGGGGACGACGTCCTGACAAGAGGGCGCCTTACAGGCCGATCGCGGAGACCGGCGTGGAGTCCGTGGAAGCCGACTTCTCGTCGAGGTCGCGAAGCTGACCCTCGATGTAGCCGCGCAGCTGCGACCGGTAGTCGCGCTCGAAGTTGCGGAGCTCGGTGATCCGGGCCTCGAGCGTGTTGCGCTCGCGCTCCAGACGTGCGGCCTCTTCGCGCTGTTTGGCCTCGGCCTCGCTGCGGATGCGGCCGACCTCGGCCTCGGCGTCGGCGATCAGCTGGTTGCGCTTCGCCTCGCCCTCGGCGACGTGCTCGTCGTGCAGGCGCTGAGCCAGCTCGATGATGCCGGCGGTCGCGGTGGCGGAACCCGACGGAGCAGGCTCGGCCGGAACCTCGGCGACGGGAGCCGCAGGCGCTTCGGCGACGACGGTCGCCGCAGGAGCGGCAGCGGCCTCGGGAGCCGCACCGGACTCGTAGGCGGCCAGCTTGGCCTTCAGCTCGACGTTCTCCTCGAGAGCCTTGCGCCACTCGATGACGATCTCGTCGAGGAAGTCGTCCACCTCGTCCGGGTCGAAGCCGTCCTTGAAGCGGACGTGCTGGAACTGCTTGGTGACGACGTCATCCGGGGTAAGTGCCATGATGGCTCCTCTTTCGATGAGTTCGGTTGCCAGTATCGAATATGGCGCGGTCTTTATGTGGCGCGAACCCGGGGCGCGCACCTGGGTGCCAGCATAGTCCCGATGCCTTGGCGTCGCGATGTCACGACACCCAGGGCGCGAGAACACGCCGGTCGGTCAGATGAACAATCCCACGATGTTCATGAGTACCAGGACGATCAGCATCGTCAACGCGAACCCGAAGTCCAACGACAGCGAGCCGATCCGCAACGGAGGGATGATCCGCCGGAAGAACCGGATCGGCGGATCGGTGACCGTGTAGACGGCCTCTGCGACGACGAGACCGAATCCCTTCGGACGCCATTCCCGATTGAACATCGGGATGTAGTCCAGGATCAGACGCGCGAAGAGCACGAAGACGTACAGCAGCAACACCAGATGGATGATGCTGGCGACGACGGAGACCAGCTCCACGGGTTACGACTGGTCGAAGCCCGCGGACTCGGCGTCCGCGTGCGCGATTCCCCCTTGGCCCGACACCGCGATGTTCTCCGGCGAGAGCAGGAAGACCTTCGAGGTCACACGCTCGATGCGGCCGTAGAGCCCGAGCGAGAGGCCGCTGGCGAAATCGATCAGACGACGCGCGTCGGCGTCGCTCATCTGGGAGAGGTTGATGATGACCGGAACGCCCTCGCGGAAGCTCTCAGCGATCAGCTGAGCGTCGCGGTACTGCTTCGGGTGCACCGTGAGGATCTCGTTCACCGTGCCGGCAGCGGGCTGGCGGACGGCGACCGGGCGACGCAGCGGCGTCACGGGAGCCGGAGCCGACTCCTCGCGGTCACGATCACGGTCACGTTCGCGGTGGGCGCGGGCGGGAGCCTGCGTCTCGTCCTCGTAGACCTCTTCCTCGTCGGCGAGGCCGAGATACACCATGGTCTTCTTCAGCGGGTTACCCATCGTGTCCTCCGGTTCGAACGTTTGGGGTGGTCTGTTCACAGGTTAACCCCGGTCGGGGCGGGGTCCGGTGATTGCGGAGCCGATCCGCAGGTGTGTCGCGCCTGCGGCGACGGCCTCGACGAAGTCGCCCGTCATGCCCGCGGAGATCCAGGTGGCCGAGGGCTCGACCGTTCGGATCGCCTCGGCGATGTCACGAAGGCGGGCGAACGCCGACGCCGGCTCCTCGTCAAGAGGGGCCACCGCCATCACGCCGCGCAGACGAAGGGACGGCAGAGTCAGGACGTGCTCGGCGAGAGCGCGGGCCTCGGCCGGTGCGACACCGCCCCGCCCCGCGTCATCCGTGAGATTGACCTGCACGAGAACGTCGAGCAGGTCGTCGTCCACCGCGGCGCGGTGCAATGCATCGGCGAGTCGGCTGCGGTCTACGGAGTGCACGGCGTCGGCGCTCCGCCGTATCGCGGCGGCCTTGTTCGTCTGCCCCTGCCCGATGAAGTGCCAGCGCAGATCCAACGCGGCGAGCTCCGCCTGTTTGGCCGAGAGCTCCTGCTGGCGGTTCTCGCCGACCTCGCGCACGCCCAGGGCCTGCAGATCCGTCACCAGGGAGGCGGGGTGGAACTTCGTGACGACGATCCGGGTGATCTCGGCGGGATCGCGGTCAGCCCGTCGCGCGGCGTCGGCGATG